>RCUQ01000032.1_pt1 | contig 193694 bp, 188 predicted proteins | sample 2166351 | NCBI WGS metagenome assembly RCUQ01 (sample SAMN09932597, study PRJNA488358) | compost metagenome | feature: garden; material: soil; isolation source: compost soil in acetonitrile-enriched culture | place: Germany: Experimental Botanical Garden Goettingen | collected 2016-01-27 | reverse complement strand
AGGCCCCCAACGCCTTTGTCGTGGACGGAACGGGCTTCATCTTCCTGGACAACGCCTCGGGACGGCTGGATGCAGCCCAGCATCGTTGGCTGATCGAGCGTTTCGGCCAGTTCCGGGAGGCCAACGTGAACCGTTCGTTCGTCTTCATGCACTTGCCCCTCGTCGATCCTCGGAAGGGCCACAACGTGGCAATGAAGGATCACGACGAGGTCCTCAAGCTGCTTCAACTCTTCAAGCAGAACCAGGTCAAGGCCGTCTTCACCGGCAATCAGCCGCTGGTCAGCCAGTCCACCTGGCGCGGAGTGCCGCAGGTCATCGTGGGCGGCGCCTACGCCATGTCGGTGGAGGTGACTCCCGAATCCGTCTCTATCCACAGACTCTAGTTCGATCAGAGAGAGGGGCCAGGTTTCCCTGGCCCCTCTCTCACTCCGACGTCCGGATGTTCTTAAGTAAGCGAGCGTCCCCGTGGTAGACTATGGCGAGCGGCGGAGTGCACTTTTGAGCCCGGAATACGCCATCGTGTACCCTGAATGCTCGTGGAACTAGACCGTTTTCGGGGCTTCAACCAGCGGACTGAGCAAGAGGCGTACGCGCCAAGGACCATGCGAAGTCATGAGAGCGTTCTCCATATCGCGGTGCGGGCAACGACTTAACCTTACCTTAATTCAACTTAACCAGAAGTTACCATAAATTCCCGCAAACGATCAAGCGGGATATCCACCGAGGAGGAGCGATGCGGGTATTCGTGACCGGGGCGCAAGGCATGCTGGGCCAAGACTTGGTCTCCGTCTTGAAAGCGGCAGGGGACGAGGTGCTCCCGAGCGGCACGCAAGCGTGCGACGTTCCGGCCTACGTTCGCCTGGACATCACGGATCTTGAGGCGACGAAGCGGGCGATCGCCCAGGCCCGCCCCGACATCGTGATCAACTGCGCCGCCTACACCAACGTCGACGGCGCCGAGGCCGATCCCGACGCCGCCTACCGCGTCAACGCCCTGGGCACCTGGAATCTGGCTCTCGCTTGCCAGGAAGCGGGCGTCGCCATGCTGCAAGTCAGCACCGACTACGTCTTCGATGGTCGAAAGGGCTCAGCCTACGACGAGTACGACACGCCCAACCCTCAGAGTGTCTACGGCCGCAGCAAGTACGCGGGCGAGGTCCATCTCCAGCAAGTGCTCACGCGCTTTTACATCGTACGAACCGCCTGGCTTTACGGCCACCATGGCAAGAACTTCGTCGAGACCATCCTGAATGCGGCTGCCGAGCGGCCGGAACTCAAGGTAGTGAACGATCAATGGGGCAGCCCCACCTGGACGCGGGACCTCGCGGAGGCCATCAGCCGGCTCATCCGGACCGAACGCTACGGCATCTACCACGTTACCGGGCAGGGTTCATGCACCTGGATGGATTTCGCACGGACGATCGTGGAACTGGCCGGCTTGACGACGCCCGTGCACCCGCAGACCACCGAAGAACTCAATCGCCCGGCTCCGCGCCCACGATACTCCGTGATGCAAAACCGGGCGATCGAGTTAGTCGGCCTGCCGGCCATGCCTGACTGGGAAACCAGTCTGCAGCACTTCATGCTTGCCCGTAAGGGTAGCTTCGTCTGATCTCCGCGTCAGTCCCCCCGGTTTACCAAGCGGCAACCGAGATCTTCAGGGTGATTAGGTAGAAGTAGACGCCGGCCGCGACGTGAACCCAGAACGCCGCGTGGCATAGCCAATAGGTCAGCCACGCGCGGCGCGCCACTCCCACCTGCTCGACGGGGCGCTGCCGAAGCAGGAAGAGCATCGACGTGGTGAACAAGATGAACAAGGTAGTCGACCCGCTCCAGAAGAAGTTGCCGTCGACGATCCGGTTGCCGGCTTCGGCCAGGAGATACATGTAACCCGCGCCGAACCCGAAGCACAGCCAAGCTAGCAAGTTCGTCGAATCCTGCAGCATACGCCGCCCATAGCAGAGTAGAACGGTCAACGGGAATATGAGCGACAGCAGGAACTTTCCAAGCAGGAACTTGGACCAATAGCCAATCACGAAGAAGGGCATCCACACGATCTTGGACTTACTCAGCCCTCCGCCAAGTTCCTTGAGATAGGAGGCCGTGTTGTCACCTGCCATCCAGTAGGTGAACCCGAATTGAAACGCGAGCACGAGCAGCAGCGAGGCCATCACGACTCCGATGAGACTCCAATTCACCTTCCGCTTGCGCGCCCAAGCGACCAGCGCCGCCACGCCCAGGGCCGGGACAAGACAGATGGCAAAACTCGGCTTAGCCAGCGACGAGAGGAGCACCAATACGCCCGACACGGGCAAAAGCCATGCGGGCAGCGGGGACATCCCCTGAAAGGCGCGGACCACCACGAGAAAGAGTGCCAGGGCCAGAGGCTTGAGCACGATGAGGGTGGGGTTGTGGTAGACGCCGAAGGCCACGTACCCCAAGTAGTGGCGTTGGTCGAGCCCTGCGAACAAAGGCAGGGGCATGGCCACGGTCATGCCGAGCGCGAAGGCGACCGCCATGGCCTGGGAGCTAAAGCGCCCTACCGGAAGGACCTTGAGCGCCAAATGATAGAGGAGGACAGCCGTCACCCAGTAAGACGCCAGTGTGACGGCTAACCCCGCAAGATAGTAATCAGGGCCCTGCATCAGCTTCTGGGCACCGATGACCGCCAATTGGTAGAGGAAGTGCGGCGTGACGATGACTTGGTGCTCGGCCATGATCTGGGCGAGCTTGATGTGGTAGACGTAATCCGAAACCTTGAGGGGAATCACGTCCGGGAGCAGCAGCACGATGGCCATGGCAAAAAGGCCATAGGCAGCGATGAATGGAATCCATCGGATCGGCACGAACAGGCGGACTGGGGAGGATGCAAGGTGGGTGTCGGTCATGGCTCCTATGCTCACGGTCATAATTGGGGGTAGGATTGGCCATACATGGGAGAAACAGGGGCTCGAATCAGAGCAAAGACCCATTTCAAGACGCACAAGCTATGGTACAGTATAATCAATCAAGCAGTTGATGCGCTTTGACATCATTATTGACAGGATTCCACGACGTCCCTTGCTCCAGGTAGGATTGACCCGCCCATGACCCAACTCTCGATTGTTGTTCCCGTATACAAAGCGGGAGGCACGCTACGTGACTTGTATCGTCGTATCGCGGACGCATTGGACCCGCAGGACCTGAAGTTCGAGCTCATCCTGGTCGAGGATGGGGGTCTGGACGACTCCTGGGATGTCATCCGAGAGCTGGCGCACGTCGACCGCCGGGTCAGGGGGATTCAACACAGCCGAAACTTCGGCCAACACAACGCCCTGTTGACCGGCATCCGCGCCGCCCACTACGACCTCGTTGTTACGTTGGACGACGATCTTCAGAATCCGCCAGAAGAGATTTCCCGTCTTCTCGAGGTCCTGAATCAAGGATACGACGTCGTCTACGGAACTCCACAGCGGGAACAGCACGGCTTCTTCCGGGATTCGGCCTCGCAGATCACGAAGTTCGCCCTTCAAAGCGCCATGGGGGCTGAAACGGCGCGGAAGGTCAGCGCCTTCCGGGTCTTCCGGACTCAGTTGCGAGAGGCGTTTGCCGACTACCAGAACCCCTACGTCTCCATCGATGTCCTTCTCACCTGGGGCACGACGTCGTTCGCCGCTTACGAGGTCAAGCACGACCCGCGCACCGCGGGGATCTCGAACTACAACTTGGCGAAGCTTGTCCGCCATGCCATGAACATGATCACCGGGTTCAGCGTGCTGCCGCTCCAGCTTGCGAGCCTCGTGGGCTTTGCCTTGACGCTGCTCGGGATGGGGCTGCTGGCCTACGTGTTGATCGGTTTTCTCCTTCACGGCAGTACCGTTTCGGGTTTTCCGTTTCTGGCTTCGGTCCTCGCGCTCTTTTCGGGTGCCCAGATGTTCGCCCTGGGAATCATCGGAGAGTACTTGGCCCGGATGCATCTTCGCAGCATGGGGCGCCCCGCGGCCGTGGTGCGTGAGCGCGTTGGCGGCACCGACAGCGCAGCTCTGGTGATAGCCGAGCGCTTGATTGGAGTCTCGACAGCCCCCGTCGCTCTGACTCCGGACGCGCAGCCCTAAGAAAGGTTCGTATGAACACCTTCCCCGTCTCCGCTCCCAGTTCCACCCTCGATCTGCAAGCCCCGGCCCTGAGCCTCAAGGCCAATTTGGTCCCTTGGGACACCGAACTCCTCGGGTTTGCGGTCGGTCAGATCGAGGAGATGCGGCTGCTTCAGCCCGGAGCGTCGCGGATAGACCTGGCCGATTTCGAGGCATGGCGCGAGGCCCAGGGCCTGCGCATGGTCTCTTGTCGTCTGCCGCATGGCGCCCTGGCAGAGGGGATGCTGCTCGAGGAACTCGGATTTCGCTTCGTCGAGATGGTTTACCCGCTGACCCTGGAGGACATCAATTTTCGCTCGTACCCCCCCGAGGTGCAGTTGATGGACGCCACCAAGGCTGACCTCGACGAGATCCAGGAGATTGCGAACGCAGCCTTCGTCACGGGACGCTTCAATGTCGACCCGCGACTGGGCCCCGAACTTGGCGGGCGCCGGTACGCCGGATGGGTCAACAATAGCTTCCGCGATCCCGCGCACCGGATCCTCAAGGCCTGTGCGGATGGGCAGATTGTGGGCTTCTTCATCGTCGAGAACAAGGGCTCAAACGAGGTCTATTGGCATTTGACGGCGATCGCCCCGAACGCCCAGGGCAAAGGGATGGGTCGCAAGGTCTGGCAGACCATGATCATGGGGCACCAGGCGGAGGGGATCACGCGCGTTCGTACGACGGTTTCGGCCCGGAACCCTGCCGTGATGAATCTCTATGTCACGCTGAACTGCCGTTTCGGCCAGCCCCAGATGACCTACCACTGGCTGCGCCCATGAAGCTGAGTCACCGCGCGCTGGGGCAGTTCGGGCGATTCGCCACCGTCGGCCTGGTTTCCAATGCGATTCTCTACGTCGGTTACCTCGTCCTCACCTCTTTCGGGGTGGGGCCGAAGGTCGCCATGACCGTTCTTTTCGTGACCGGGGTGCTGCAGACGTTCTTTTTCAACAAGAAGTGGTCGTTTGGCCATTCTGGAGCGCAGGCCTCAACGTTTGCGCGCTACGCCATGGCCTACGCCTCTGCCTACGTCCTGAACTTGGTCCTGTTGCTGGTCCTGGTGGACGCTTGGAAGTGGCCCCATGAAGTGGTCCAGGCAACGGCGATTCTCACTTTGGCCGCCTATCTCTTCGTTATCCAAAAGCTCTGGGTCTTTTCTGAGCGTTCGTGATTGATGCGAGGTACGTAGTGGATATTCCGTTCAACAAGCCCTACATGACGGGCAAGGAGTTGTGGAACATCGCCCAGGCTCATGCTGCGGGGCATCTGGCGGGAGACGGGGCCTACACCAAGAAGTGCCACGCGTGGCTCGAGAGCCAGACCGGGGCACCCAAGGCCTTGCTGACCCACTCTTGCACGGCTGCGCTCGAGATGTCAGCCATCCTGGCGGATCTCGGCCCTGGCGACGAAGTCATCATGCCCTCGTACACCTTCGTCTCTACGGCCAACGCCTTCGTGCTTCGGGGAGCGGTGCCGATCTTCGTGGACGTCCGGCCCGACACGATGAACATCGACGAGACCAAGATCGAAGCGGCCATCACCCCCCGGACCAAGGCGATCGTCCCGGTTCACTATGCGGGCGTGGCCTGTGAGATGAACGTCATCATGGACATCGCCGCGCGTCACGACCTGCTGGTCATCGAGGATGCGGCCCAGGGCCTGATGGCGACCTACAAGGGTCGCCCCCTCGGTAGCATCGGCCACATGGCCGCCTTTTCCTTCCACGAAACCAAGAACATCATCTCCGGCGAGGGCGGGGCGCTCTTGATCAATGATCCGCGCTTCATGGCGCGTGCCGAGATCATTCGCGAGAAGGGCACCAACCGTAGCCAGTTCTTCCGTGGTCAGGTGGACAAGTACACCTGGGTCGACCTCGGATCCTCTTACCTCCCGGGCGAGCTGATCGCGGCGTTCCTCTGGGCCCAGATGGAGGAAGCCGATGCGATCACGCGTCGCCGGTTGGAGGTTTGGGACGTCTATCACCGGGAGTTCGAGGAGCTCGAAGCGCAGGGCAAGGCGCGTCGCCCCGTGATTCCGACGGAGTGCGCCCATAACGCTCACATGTATTACCTGCTGTTGCCGGATCTCGAGACCCGGACCCGCTTCATCGCGCAACTCAAGGAGCAGGGCATCTATTCCGTCTTTCACTACGTTCCCCTCCACAAGGCGCCTCAGGGGCTCGTGGCTGGGCGCTGCGCCGGCGACATGTCGCAGACGGAGACCCTCAGCGATCGCTTGGTGCGCCTCCCGCTCTGGATCGGTCTTGAAGAGCATTTGCCGCGCATCGCGCAGTCGGTCAAGGCGGCACTTGCGTAAGGTCGCGCGATCCGCGTCCCCTTCTGCCAACTCGGCCAGACGTCACCAGGAAGCCGTAGCTGTTCCAGTCAAGAAAAACCGCCCAGTCCCCCCCGAAGGTGGGACTGGGCGTGAGCCCGTATCGCCTCTCTAGAACTCGAGAGGCCAAGCAATTTCTCAGGAATCAAACATGCTTCGCGATGGATTCACGAGCACTTTCGAGATCCGTCTCGCGATCCACCTCGTATGAGATGATTTTTCGGGCAGCAATAGGCAAATCGCGCTCCATACGCTCAAAAACGGCCCCTTCGCCGACCTCACAGTAGGCGGGCGGCAACCAACTCAAGTTGGCCCACTCGTATGGCGCTGGCTCCGTACGCGAGAAGCGCACGACCTGTTCGTTCTCCAAGTGAGCGTAGACCGCATCGACGGTCTTTGCCTCGGTCACCGCCAGAATCGGGGTCGAAAGGGCGCATGCATCAAGGAACTGCGTGAAGCTTTTCGGCTCGAACCAGATATCGGCATCCATGAAGAGGCAAGGAGATTCCAGTCCCTTCGCTCCCATGGCGTAGCTCTGTAGCGTGGTCGTGCTGCGGAAGGCGGGGTTGCGAACAAAGATGGCGTCGGGGCGATGGGCCCGGGCTTCCTTGATCACCGCATGCTCTTCGAAGCCAACCACGACACGTACGTCGGGGACGTCTTTCAGCAAGGCGAGTTGCGCCTGAATCAGCGAGATGCCTTCGATCTCCAGGAGGCACTTGGGACGCCCCAGGCCCAGCCGGGATCCGAGCCCAGCAGCGGCTATTACAGCGTGTTCAACAATCGGCATAAGGCCTCCCCGTCATAGGTCACGTAATGCGCAACGTCCACGAGCGACTCGGTGGGAGCGTGAACTCCGCCATAGGCCACCCCCACATCGGCGACCTCGAACATGGGGATATCGTTAACGCTTTCCCCGATGGCCACCACGCGTTCGAAGCGCTGCTTGAGAGCGCGAATGGGCTGGCTCTTGTGAAGGACCGTCGCGACCCCAACAAGGGCATCGGCCTCGACTTGGGCTTTGGACGTGAAAGCCCCGCAGCCCAGGCGCTCGATCAAGGGGGCGACCCAGACGTCCAGGTTTCCCGTAACGACGAAGCACTGCTCTGGCCGTTCGCGGATGAAGTCGGCGATGCGGTCGTCCAGCGGAGCCTCGGCAAGCAGGTCTCGGACTGTAGAGATGGGAATCGATCTCAGTACGGCGCAGCGAAGGCGAAAGGAGTCTTCGAAGGCGATCGCCCCCTTGAGGGTGAGCTCAGTCAAGAGGCGCATCTCGCGCTGGAGGCCGAGCTCAGAAGCGATAAGCGGTAGTAGTTCCTGGCGGGTAACGGTGCCATCGAGGTCGAAGGCGAAGGCGATGCTAGTCATGGGCGCTCAAAAAGGAAGATCCGTTGGCGGGTATCCGTACGATTGTTGAGTTCGGGAGGGTAGAGGTCCCGCTCGCTCAGGAGACGGAAGCCCGATTTTCCCAGGACGCGCTCGAAGATCTGCATGAGCTCGTCCCTAGTGCGATAAATGGCATTATACGCTGATCCCAGCTCTTCCGACCAGAACTCCTTGAGGGTCAGGCGACGTTCCGTGGCAATGGGCTCCCTAATGTAGAGCACGGAAGAAGGAGCCGAACAGGCAGATGCGCCCTCCAAAGACCGACCCAGTTGCGCGTCGTTGAGGTACATCAGGACTCCAGCGATCATGACCCGGGAGTACGGTCCCTCGACCGAGAGCTTTTCGGGGGCAACCTCCTCGACGGCCAGCGGCTGGAAACTGACATGCGAGGCTTCATGGCGGGCCCTGGCTTGTTCGATCAGCGCGTCGCTGAAGTCGACACCGTGATAGCGAGCAACGCGCTCAGCCAAGGCGTCCGCCCAGCGGCCGATGCCGCAGCCGAGGTCCAGGACGCTATCCGCAGGCGAGAGTTTCAGGAGGGGAAGGACCTCTTTCTTCTCGTGCGCGTCACGCGCTTCAGCCAACTCGGGGTGGCGATCCTGGTACATGACGCTCGTCAAAGGATTCTCAGGATTGAGCTTCCGTCCGCGCTCCTCGAAGAAAGCCTTCACGCGTTCGGCATCGAGTTCGACCTTGCCGTCGTAGATTCGCATCTTACCCCCCTTTTTCGGCTAGGCGGCGCTCGGCGCGCACCCCTTCGATGATGTCCTCGGCGATGCGCTCCCCGGCTTTCCCATCCAGCACATTGAAGAACTCCGGGATCAGCGCCAGTCGCTGCTCGCACATGGGATCCTCACCATGGGCCATCATGGCAATAAAGTCCACGATGTCGGCATCGTTGCGTCCCGGGTAGTATCCCCGCACCACCTCGCCCTCCTCGTTGAGACCGGGGCCTTGGGGTTGATCGAGGTAAAGGACAGGCTTGCCCGTGGGGAGGTACTCCAGGATGAAAGAGCCCGCGTCCGCGATCAAGGCTTCGGAGCAAGCAAAGGCTTCGGCGTAATCGAAGGACTCGTCGAGGAGGATGTTACCGGAGGCCTTCAAGCGCTCGCGGAAAGCAGCTTCACGCGCGTCGTCCATCAAGCCGAGGTGGCGCATCCGCCCGAAGAAGAGCGGATGCGGACGGACGATCAGAGCCAGATCCGAGCGGCCCTCGAAGGCCTTGAGAAGGGTTTCACCATACTGAAGATAGGTGGACCACCCCCCCGCTTCGACCGAAAAGTGCGGAGTCCAGAGTACGGCGCGGCGATCGCCCAACCAGTCGGCCAAGGCACCCTTGCGAGCCGACATGAGCCCTTGGGAAAAGCGGTCGAGCTTGGGGTGACCGGTCACCCTCACATGGGCACTTCCGGCCTGGCAGTAGCGCGTGTACATTCGCCGGTGGCGCGGCGCGCGGACGTAGACACGCCATGCGAGCCGCTGGATGTCTAGATCATATTGCCAGCGCAGGTTCTCGGCTCCGCCTCCCACCTCCAATCCGTAGGGCACGTACGCAAGGCGGATGCCCAGACTCGAAAGCTGGACGGCAGAAAACTCCTCGGGGCGCGTGGAGTCGTAAGGATTCTGGAACAAGGCAACGTCCGGGGCGTCCGCCTCGAGGTCATATACCGAGACATGCACGAAGGGCAGATCGCGTTCCGCAAGGAAACTACGCATGCGTGCCTCCGCTCCCTCCTCGTCATGGAAAAAGGGCAGGCAAACAAGTTTGACCTTCGCCTCTGGATGTTGGGCCAGGGCTTCCCAAACTGAGGCCCAAGTGGACCAGGTCTCCGGGAACTGAAAGAAGAAGGTCACGCGCACCGGGTCATCGACCGGCCTCGCGGCGATGACCTCGGCAACCGTACGCTGCCGCTCACATTTCTGCGCTTCCTCGAGGCGCGCTAGAAACGACTCGAAACGCTGGCCCTGCGCCGTGGTCGCCCGTTGCAACTCGCCCAAGGCAGCCTGAAGTTCATCCATGCGCGCAAGCACGGCGCCCGAACCGGTCAAACGGTTCCTCAGGCGCTTCAGTAGACTAGCCAATCGCCGTCTTCCTTTCACTCTGAACCGAGGGATCGTCGACAGGCGCCTCCGAGCGCCGGCGATGCCAGGCCACCGCCGCCAAGAGGGTCGTCAGCACGACGACGAAGACCTTGATGAGGTAGAAGTAGCGGGTTTCCAAATGGACCAGGGTGAAGACCCCGGCGAAGCACCCGAAGAAGGAGCCCAGGACCCAGACGTGAAGCACGGCCTCGCGCTCGCGTCGGATCAGCCAAAGCAACGGGAGAAGCGCCATCATGACGAGCAGCAGCAAGATATTGGCAATCCAGTCGCTTGGCTTCGGTGGCGAAGTCGGCGCCGTCCAGTCGGAAAGCGCGGCGAACCAGTAGTCGTCGAGTAGAATTGCCTTCCGATACGTCCACTCAAAGGGGTGCTCGAGGAATGCCCGGTAGTAAAGGGTGGGATCCTTCTGTCCGCAGTACTCGGGGGCGACGAGGCAGGCGACGTTGGCGCCACCTCGGACAATCCAGCCCGCGCCCGCCTTGAGCAAGTCCTCCGACGACGTCAAGCCGTTCTGCGCCACGAGTTGCTGCGTCGCCACCCAGGACGTGCGACCCAGTTCCATTTTGACGTAGACCCGCCAGGGCAACATGGTCGCATGGGCGGCCACGACCACGAGCAAGACGGTCTTCAAGGAAAGCAGCACCGGCGCACGCCGTGCAGCGTCCTGAGGCAAGCGGCGAAGGCGCCATCCAAGCCAGAGGGCAGTGGGAACGGCCCCCAGGGTATACATCGTGACCATCGTCCCGTACTGCGAGCGGAAGTAAGCCGAGAGACCAAGGAAGAACCCCGCGGCGATCGCCACCCAGAGACGACCTGCCCTCGCGGAAAGAATCACCAAAAGGACGGCCGCCATGAAGCAACCCAAGGAGAAGGCCTCACCCAGCACCAAGCCGGTCGGCTGCAGGAGAAATTGACGGGTTACCGGAAAGGCGAAGGGCAGCAAGGGAAGTAAGGAAGCCGCCAGCGCAGGAATCAGGGGACGAAGCAGATGGCGAAGGACCGTCATCCAGAGGGCCTGAAGCAGGGCGCTCATGATCAGGAGGACCCCGATAAACGGAGCCTGCTCACCGAAGACCCCGAGGATGCTCGCCTCGAGGAGCATGAAGCCGGGCGGCCACAAGTTGATGAGCCATCGGTTGTCGGGAGTGAACCAACCGTTCCGGAAGACATCGAGGGCCCCCGAAGCGAAGTACCGGGGATCTCCCAGGTAGATCGCCTCTTGAAAGGTATGAATCGTCGAGGAAAGCGCAGGCTGACCCGCGAGATCCCGAACGAACACGCCCAAGAGCAGCAGGATGCAGAAATAGACGATAAAGTGCAGGACGGAGCTGCGACGATGGCTAGAAGTCATAGTTTCGTTCCGATCAATCCTCTTGTCTTGGGAGCCGGTCCATGTGCGGCGCTGAGGCTAGGCCTCAAAGCCCGGAAAGGACCGCCCGAATCCGGTGCACCGGCACCGTGTAACTGGAGTGCGCATAATCTTCCTCACGGGCGAACGCTTCCGGCGGTCGATCGTTCGGTCCGGTCACGAGCGTGAAGTCGCAGCCCACGGTCGTCGCCAGGTTGGCGAAATTGGAGAAGGCCTTGAGGCGCTCGCTGGTCAAGGCGTAGATCCGGGTTCCCGGGCGGCAGAAGACTACGTTGGCGAAGGCCGCGCCACTGGGGCCCATGATGACGTCCGCATGACGGAAGCATTCCACCTGCTCGCGGAAGGACATCAGCTCGGGATAGACCACGGTGAACCCCGCGTCCCGGCAAAGCTTCACGATCTCGCGCTCGTTGGACATGGCGCGGCCGACGTTGCGTGCCCGCGACAAGAAGACCTTACGGGGGAACGATGTCGAGGCCTCGTCGCCGATCGCGCCGAGCACCCGCTCGCGAAGGAACTCGACATGCGCACGAGAAACCACGCCCATCTTCCAGAGCGGCGAGTCGAAGTCATCCGGCACGTACGTCGAGAACGAGGACACATGCAGCCGCTCGACCTCGGCGAGGGTTCGCGGATCCAGAGAGACGACGGGCTGCTCGGGCGACAAGAAGATCGAGAGCGCCTCGTAGTGCTGAAGGGGCATTTGATTGCTCACGAGCACGGGAACGTCGTTAAGCCCACCGCGCGCCTCGATCTCCTTGAGGCGCGGGAGGTACTCGATGAGCCAGTGATAGAAGTTGAAGGAGCAACGCCCTGAAAGCAAAATGGCCTCCGGCAGCTGGATGCGGCGCTGGACCTGCCAGTTCAACCAAACCATCTCCGAGCTGCCGGGAAGCGGCGTGACAAGCCCGCGCAAACCCGAAACCAGACCGAACTTCGGATGCGAGGCCGGCTCGTAGACGATCAACCTACGCGCATCAGGCGAGACCACGCTGAAGCCGGGTCCCACGGCAACGTCTGAAAGCGTCGCCACGAACGACGGGGGTACGTCAAGGCGGTAGATCTCGGAGTCGCGAGCTTCTCCTTGGACCGCCGGAAGCTGGAACTCAAACGCCCCTTCGGGGGCAAAGTTCACGCAGGGCTGTCCCGTCTCGCCCAGCCAATCATTCAGGGGGGCGATGCCCAAGATGGCCCGGTTCAAGGTTACCGGCGCAGCGGAAGCCTTTTGAGTGGCGTCCTCGCCATCCCGCTCGGACGCCCGAAAATGGAGAGCCAGGCGCTCTGCGGAGACTCCCTGCGAGCGCAAGCGGCGATAAACGCTGGGGAGTTCGCTCGGGCCGGCATGCGTGCGCAGAAGTTCGGTGAACTGCCCGAGCCACTCGGGATGATCGATGAAGAGGTAGAGATCTCCGAGGAACGCCCGGCGGTAGTGGAGAAGCGCCCGTTTGGCGTCCCCCTTGGCATGATGGTGCTGCGCCAGGCGCGCATTCACCAGGGGGTGATACGCAAAGCGAGCCTGAGCGGCTCCGAGCAGGGGCACTTCATACTTGGGATTGAGCTTTCGCGCGGCGCGGGCCGCCATGTAGGCCACCGAGAAGGAAAATCCGAACTTCGCCGCTCCTCGAGTCGAGCGATGGAGCACCGAGACGACCTTCTTGACCGGGCCGTAGAAGACCCAGAGCACGCGCTTCAAGGCGGCGTTCGAATCGGAAACTCCGAGCAGTTTTTCGGCGATCTTGACGGTGGCGCGATTCAAGCGATGCCGCATCAGGTGGTTCTCCACCTGGAGGCGATGCAGCTCACCTTGCAAGCTATCCGCCTGCGGGATGGCCGCATCCGTCTTCAAGCCCATCCAGAAGGCTTTCGGAGTGAAGCCATAGCGCTCGCGGGCGATCGCCCGGCCGGCCTCGGTCTCAAGAACCTGGTACAGCAACTCGTTGGCGATCACCGTGAGCATGGGACGCCCGAGCTGCAAGAGGAAAAACGCCTTGTCCAGCTTCACCGCGAGGTCGGAAACCTCAAGGCCTCCATGGGGGCGGCCGTAAAGCGCGTAGAAAAGGTCCGAATCCAGGGAATCGACCAAAGCCCGGTAGACCAGGTGAGACTCATGCTGAAGGGCGTTGTTCGTATCCTGGGAGGAGCGGCTCAGGTTATGCTCATGCAGGCGGTAACGAATGAGCCTTTCGGGGGCGATGACGAACTCCGCCCGCTGGATCAGGCGCGTCCAGAGCTCGAAATCCTGAAGCTGGAACAAGCACGGCTGCATGGGCCCCGCCTCGAGGAGCATCTGGCGCGGGATCAAGGCCGAGGGCGCCGAGAGAAAATTCCCGGTCTCGAAGAAGCGCCGAAGGATCTCCGTGCGGCTGAGCTGCGACACGTTGAAGAGGTCGTCGGCCCACGGGGGCGGCGGTAGCTCCCTGCCCTCCCCATCGATGAAGGAGACATGGGAGAAGACGACCGCGCCCGACGCCGAGCGTGCAAGCGCAACTTCGCGCTCTAGGCGAGTCGGCATGCACATGTCGTCACCGGACATCAACGCCACGAACTCGCCGCGCGACGCCGCGATGCCGGCGTTGGTGGCGAGCGATGGCCCCGCGTTCTCCTGGCTGATGAGCACGAGTCGCGGGTCCTGGAAGGAGCGGACGATGGCTTCGGTGCCGTCCGTCGACCCGTCGTTGACGACGATCAGCTCGAAATCCTCGAACGTTTGCGTCAGGCAGCTTTCGATTGCCGCTCGGATGAAGCGCTCATGGTTGTAGGTCGTCATGACGACCGAGACCACAGGATGAGCGTTGGAAAGCAGCGAATGGTTCACGTGGGACCGACCTCGCTATTCCCCAACGATGCCATAGACCGGACGGCCCGATGCCTCCGAAAGCATGTCGAAGCGGTCGACGATCGCCTTGATCCGCGGGGAGGACGGAGGCTCGCCGTTCAAGACGTAGGCAACGATCTCGTCGTGATACTCTTCGAAACCGTACTTCTTGATGGCATACGCGTTAACGCTTGTCGGCTTTCCCGGAATGTAACGGGAGAACGGCCTGACGTTCTTGACCACCGGAGCGCCCATGGCGACAATCGCATACTGCCCGATCACGCTGTACTGGCTGATCGTGGATCCTTGGGCCAGGTAAGCGCCTTCGAGGACCTTCGTGATACCGGCGACGGCCGAAAGGGCCGCAATGACGACCTTATCCTCGAGCACGGCGTCATGGGGCACGTGGACGCCCTGCATGACGTAGACGTCGTCGCCGATGATCGTCATGTCCTCGTAGCAGGGCTTCTGGACGGCCACGAACTCCCGGATGATGTTCCGGCTGCCAATCCGGATCGGGGACTGGCTCGAATCGTAGCGCGGGTTACGGGTATCCCCTCCGGGGCTGCCGATCACCGCGTGCGGGCCGATGATGTTGTCGTCCCCGATTTCGAGCGGGCCCGTCAAAATGGTATAAGGCAGGATCTGGTTATTCTTCCCGAGCGTGACGTCGCCGGTGATGACGACCGTCGGGTGAATCTGGTTCACGCCCATGCCTCTCGAACCTTGCCGCTGCGCCGTGACAGACGGTTCATCGGGCCGAATGCTCGCGGTAGAACGCCTCAATCGACGCGCAAACGTAGTCCACCGCCGCCTCCGGCAAGCCCGGGTAGATCGGCAAGCTGAGGCTGGTGAGCGCGAGCTCCTCGGTGATGGGGAAATCGCCGACCCCATAGCCCAGCTCCTGGTAGGCGGGCTGGAGGTGAATCGGCACCGGGTAATGGATCAAGGTTTCGACGCCACGCTCGGAGAGGTACTGGCGCAGCGCATCGCGCTGGGGCGTGCGAACGACGAAGAGGTGATAGACGTGATCGACGTCTCGACCGAGCGCGGGCAGGATCAGGTCTCCCACGGCTTCGAGGCCCTTGCGGTAGCGCGCGGCGATCGCCTGCCGCTCGACATTCCACGCAGGAAGATGCGCCAGCTTCAGGCTGAGGGCCGCCGCCTGGATCTCGTCCAAGCGAGAATTCTGACCCTGGACCTCGTGCTGGTACTTGATCGCCGAGCCGTAGTTGCGCAGCTTGCTCGCTTTCTCGGCCAGCTCGGCGTCGTCGGTCGTGATCGCGCCAGCGTCTCCCAGGGCCCCCAGGTTCTTGCCGGGATAGAAACTGGTCGCGTTGAGGTCCCCGAAGGAGCCCGTGAGCTTCCCGTCACTATGTGCCCCTTGCGCCTGGGCATTGTCCTCGACCACGCGCAGGCCGTGCTTGCGCGCCAACTCCATGATGGGGCCCATCTCGCAGGCCTGGCCATAGAGATGCACCGGGATGATTGCCTTCGTTAGCGGAGTCAGCGCTGCTTCGAGCGCCGAAGCCTCGATGAGGTAGGTCTCCCGGTTGGGTTCGACCAGCACTGGCTTCGCCCCCACCATGGAGACGGCCAAGGCAGTCGCGATGAAGGTGTTCGCCGGCACGATCACCTCGTCACCGGAACCGATACCCAGAGCCTTGAGCGCAATCACCAGGGCATCGAGACCGTTCCCGACCCCGAGGGCATACTGGGTCTGATTGAAGGCCGCGTACTGCGCCTCGAAGCGCTTCACGTGCTTGCCGAGGATGTACCATTCATCCTCGAGAATCCCCGCGACGGCCGAGAGGAACTCGTCCCGGATCAGCGAGTTGCTGGGACCGAGCTTAACAAAGGGGACTTCAGTCAATTGCATGTTTATCCACCCAACGCCGGCGCTAGAGGGCCGGCACATCCTTATTGAAGAGCTGCTTCAGCGCGGCGAAGTCATCATACGAGCGTATGTACTCGTCGGGGTCGTAAGGCAAAGAGGCCAGACTGAGCAGGACGGCGTTATGCGAGAACTTCAACGTTCGCCAGTGTAAGCGCGGCACATAAAGCCCCTGCTGGGGGCTCATCAGGTGAAAATCGCAAATCTCACCCTTGATGCTCTCGGTCTGGACATGAATATGCCCGGAAACGGCCACCAAGACCTGCTCCAACTCCCGATGCGCATGATTGCCGCGAACCACGTCGTTAGGGGTGAAATAGGTCCAGTAAACACGCTCGATCTCGAAGGGAATGTTCTTCGGCGGCTCAGCGACCGTCAGGTATCCCAGGTTCGAGGAGCCCGTAGCTCCCAGCTCGATGATCCTCGCAGAGGTCCCGAGGACTTCCTGGTTGATGCCGATGTCAGAATTCGTCATGGCCCACCTTTTGGATGATAGGGAAACGAAATGAGCTAGGCAGCCCCCCGCGAAGCCCCTCAAGCGCCACTCCTTGCAGTCCGTTCAGAGCGTCATGCAGTCATTCGGAGGGCCAAACATAGTGGCCACCGGATCTCCAAGGTAAGCAGCCTCATGGTATCACCCGGCCGCGCGGCTGGTCAATCGCGCTGCGGCGCGACAGGCGCCAACGACCGGCGTTCGCGCGACGTTGCATAGACGAACGCGCCCCATAGTCCAGAGATCAAAAGCATCGACAGGCTCAAGAGACCGATCGAGACTGCTTCGGCCGCCCCGACGCCGATCCGACCCAGGAAATACGCGTACCCGCCTTCCCGAACCCCCAAGCCGTTGATGCTGATCGGCAAGCTCGCGACCAGGGTCAGCATCGGAATGAAGAAGAGAGCATACCCAAAGGTCACATCCAAGCCCAGCGCCCGGATGAAGAGGTAGTGCTGGACCACGGTAAGAAACTGAAACCCCAGGGAAAGCAGCAAGGCAAACCCGATAGCCCAGACATCCGCCCGCAGCGCTTGGGCCGAATCGGCCATTTCCGCGAGAATACCGGTCAGCTTCGGCCAGCGCGCGAGCCCCTCGAAGCGGCTCGCAGCCCGGAGCCAACGGTCCTGGAGCAAGACCCAGAGGCCAAGCCCTCCGAGTGCAGCCAGGATGAGGGCCCAAGCCTTCGGAAGGACCTCCAGGCCCGGGGGAGCCAGAACGACGGCCGCCGACCCCAGCAAGATCAACGAGAAGAGGGAGGCATAGCGATCGACCACGATCGAGCTCAACGAGGCCCCACCTCGATCGGTGAGGCGCGAGAGTTCGTAGGCCCTCACCGCGTCCCCGCCGAAGCCCGACGGCAAAAAGGTATTGAAGAACATCCCGATGTAGTAGACGTCCAGGAGACGCTTGTACGGGAGATCCATGCCCTGCGCCCGGCTCAAAACCTTCCACTTCAAGACGTTCAAAAGCTGGATCACGATCCAGAGCCCCGTCCCGGCCAGGAGCAACCAGACGTTGGCCGAAGCCAAGGCGCGGACGATAGCCTGCGGATGACTCACGGCCAGGATGTAGCCCACCATCACCAACGAGAAGAGCAGTTTCAGCCAGGGGCCAAGCCGTTTCATCCTACTCCTTCAGCGTCAGCTCGAGCGCCGAGATGCCGAAGCGTTCAAACCAGGACCGCACTTCGCGGCGGGACACGCGCGTGTAACGCTTCACCTCAGCGCGCTTGCGCAGCAAGGCAGGCAGCGCCAAGAACAACCCCCAGTAGGCCCGAATCAAGATCCCGAGCAGGTGATAGGCCGGCAGCTGGCTCGCGAACTGGCCGCTGGCCCCTTTTTTAGCCAAGACTCCGTAAGCCTGGAGGACGTAGCGATACAGCGTATGCCATGGGCTCGCCAAGATCATGCGCAGCGGGAAGAGTTTGACGAGCACCCAGAGGTGATTGCGTTCAACGAGGAAGGCCTTGAACGGGGAGTACTTCCCGGAAGTGCCCGAGTAGTGGTGGTAGACCCGAGCGGTCGGCACGTAGCGACAGGTCCAGCCGGCCAAACGCGCCCGCATCCCGAGATCCGTGTCCTCGCAGTAGGCGAAGAAATCCCCGTCGAAGCCCCCGATCCGATCCAGCACCTCGCGCCGGAACATGGCCGCGCAGCCACTCGGCGCGAAGACCTCTCGGGGCTCGGAGTAGGCCGAGGCCGGCTCCAGGCGCCCGAGGCCTCGCGACATGCCGTCGGGATAGAGCACGATGCCGACGGTGTCGAGGATCTCCGGCTGGCTGAACGAACGGATCTGCGAGGCGAACATGCCGGCCTCGGGGTGGGCCTCCGCCGCCTTCAGCAACTCCGCCAACCAATCGGGCTCGACCGTGGTGTCGTTGTTGAGGAAGAGCACGAACTCGCCGCGAGCCACCCGGATGGCCACATTATTGCCTTCGGCGAAGCCCAGGTTCTCGGGATTGAAGATCATCCGGAAGCGGTCGGCGTAATGGCTCTGGAGATACTCAACCGAGCCATCCGTCGAGGCGTTATCCACCATCAAGAGTTCGAAGTCCTGGATGGTCTGACCCTCCAAAGAGGCGATGCAAGCGTCGAGGTATTGCTTCCCGTTGTAGTTGAGAACAATCACCGAGACGCGCGGTTGGGAGGCGTTCATGCGTCCACACTCTCCTGCTCCCGCGCCGGCAGCCTGTCCTTGCGCAAACGCTCCAACTCCAGCTTCAAGAGGGCAATCTCCTGGGCCATGGCCTTGGTCTTCTCGGACATGGCGGAAAAGACCAGCGAGAAGTGCAGGAGCATGAGGTAGGCCCCCATGATGAGCACCAAGAAGAGCGCCGCAGGGGGGTAGGCGATGCCCAGGGCGAAGGAAAGCTGGGTGAGAAGGTCGCGCCAGAGGGAGAGGACGAGAAATAGCACCCCTCCTCCGAGCCAGAGCAGCGAGTACTCCTCGCGGAGCTTGCGCTTGCGAAGCAGTTCGAGGATGAAGGCCAGCAAGAGGATGCTACCGATGATCGAGAGAATCTGGATGCGGAAGGTCTGGACGTCCATGCTACCTCCGGGGCTCGCGCCAGGTCAGAGGCTCGCGGAAGAAGGTGACGAGGATGGCGAGCACGACCTTGACCATGTAATAGACCGAGCGGCGCAGGTTGATGGACGAGACGCCCCCCTGGCGCTCCTGCATGGCCACGGCCACCTCCTTGAGCTTGAAGCCGTTCTTGCCGAGTAAGATGATGGCCTCGGGCTCGGGGTAGTCCGTGGGGTAGTGTTCGGCAAGGAAGGCGATCGCCCGCCGGTTATAAGCCCGAAACCCGGACGTGTTGTCCGTGATCGGCTGGCGAATCAGATAGGAGTTGAGGAGGTAGAAGACGTAAATTCCGATCCGGCGCGCGAAGGTCGACTGAAAAGACTTCTCGCTGAGGAAACGCGAGCCGATGACCACATCCGCTTCGCCCGAGGCGAGGGGGACGACCAGTTTCTCGATCTCTCGAGCCAGGTGCTGGCCGTCGGCGTCGAACTGGATCGCGACGTCGTACCCCTGGCGCTCCGCATACTTGAAGCCCGTCTGGACGGCGCCGCCGATGCCCAGGTTACACGGAAGCTCCACCACGGTCGAGAGCCCGGTCTCCCGGGCGGCCGCCACGGTATGGTCCTGAGAGCCGTCGTTGATGACCAGGAGATCGAGCGCCGGACAGTCGCGCTTCAGGGAGTGCAAAGTTCCCGCGATGGCGTCCTGCTCGTTGTAAGCCGGGATCACCGCCAGCATCCGGGGGGGGACTCTCCGCTCGAGGACGAGCGATTCCGATACGTCTTGCATCCCTTTATGGTACTCGAAACGGGGAAGGGACGCCAAGCGCCAACTTCAGGACGCGTCCGGCCGCCGGATCCCCTCGCAGCGCACGGATGGCATACTTCACGAAGAGGTGAGCCATCAACATGAGGCGCTGGAGCCATGGGTTGTGCTTGGCGTAGTAGCGCAATTGCCCCATGCGATACCAGATTTCGACCTGAGCAGAAGCCTGGTCCGAACTGTGGCCTCTCAGGTGGGTGACGTGATGCTCCGGCTCGTAGCCGATCGTCCAGCCGGCATCCGTCAAACGACGGCAGAGGTCGACGTCTTCGAAGTAGAGAAAGAAGCCCTCGTCGAAGCCGCCGATGGCTTTCCAGGCTTCCGTGCGGATGAGGATACAGGCTCCGGAGATCCAGTCGACCGAGCTGAGTTCGCGCGGCGGAGACGGCGAACGCTTGCCGAGTTGCTCGGCACGGCGGCGCCACTCGGTTCTCGGGGTCGGCGACTCGCCCCACGAAAGCTCGAGCCCCCCGTCCGCGTCCAGCAAGCGCGGGCCCACGGCCGCCCCTCCGGGCAAGCGATCGAGGGAAGCGAGCAAGCCTTCCAGCGCCCTGGGGGCCAGCGCCGCATCCGGATTCAGCAGCAGAAAGTACGATCCTGAGGCTTCCCGCGCCGCCCAGTTGCACGCGGCTCCGAAACCCAGGTTCGTCGCGCTCTCCAGCACGCGAACTGCCGGAAACGCTTGGCGGACTTGCGCGGCGGTCCCATCGGAGGAGTGATTGTCCACCACGATCACTTCGACGTCCGCCGGAAGCGAGGCCAGGCAGGCCTCGATCGTCGCGGCCGAGTTCCACGTGACGATCAGGACTGAAATAGCGTGCGACATTGCCGAATCCTATTTTCCAAAACCGAGGCACCTACTTTAGGCAGGGGAAATCGACCGTTCTCCCCTACAAGCTCTTGTCTGCATGATGAGCAGGAATGATCTCAAAGACTTGGACCTGTTCGTTGCGGTAGCGCTCCTGGACGCGCCCGGGGGGAAGCGTTTCCAGCCATTGCGTGACAGGCGCGTAGTACTCCCGATCCCGACGCGTGTAGAAAAAATGCCGAGAGGCCCATAGCCCCGGTTCCGACGATGCGAGCATGGCTTCGTACTGCCGGTACTCCGCCTCGATCTGAGGAGTTTCGATCCTCAAGAAGTGGCAAACCACGTCATGATTGGTGTAGAGCGGCATGTACAGGGCCGCCTCTCCGACGAAGTAACGCCGGTTCTGGTGATCGGGATTCTGCACCGGGAAGAGGAAGGCGCGGCGATCATCCAGGTGACGATTGATCCAGGTGAAAGCCTCCAGGTCAAACGGGTCGACCACCGGTTCGGCAGCAACCCGGCGATGCAGGCCAAAGTGGGAGACTCCTCCATACACCAGCAATAACGCGGTGAGCGCCAAAAGTAGGGGGCGAGCGACTCGCGTTGCCAGGCGCGGCAAGCCCCGACTAAGGATGGCCCAAAGCCCCCAAAGTCCAAGCGCCGCGGCAAGACAGACGGGAAGGTAGGCAAAGTGCACGGCGATCCGGTCGTAGCTGAGGCTCGCCATCGAGATCCCGAAGGGCTCGACAATTGCCGGGTGAAAAAAGGGCATGAGCGCGGCAAAGAGCAGCAAGGCGGCGACTTCTAGGGTTCCCGCAAACACGATGGCCAGCGGCGCCAGGAGGGCGAGCCACACAATCGAAGGATCGGTGAAATGACTCGTGAGATCCCAGTAGTTCCGGAAAGCGGTCGCCACGGAGTCCCAGGTGAGGGGAGCGCCCAGGTGAGGGCTCGGCGCCCCGGGGACCAAGGTGATCGCTTGTGCCTTGGCAACATCGACCGCCCACTTGACGCGATAGAGCCAGGGAGCCATCAAGGCCAAGGCGAGGCCTGCCGTGGCTACGAGCGTCACGAAAACCTGACGCCATACGATCTCCTTGCGCTTGAACGGTAATACCAGCAAGAGCACGACCCCGAAGAGCGTCAGGAAGAAAAGCTTCTCGTAATGCAAAAGGAAGGTTTCGGCCACCAAGGCCGCGGCAAGGAAGACCGAAACGCGCGTCGGGAATCGAACGAGCTGCAGCAGGGCCAAGATCGCCCCCAGGAAGGTCACATTGCTCACCACCGACGCATTCTTGCCCGCGAGGTAAAACTCGCCGGTCGGCATCAGGCTCAAGAAGGCCAGTAAGCCGAAGGCCCAGAGCCCCGCTCCTCGGCTCCGGGTCGCCCGGGAGATCAAGACGTACCCGATCAGCGCGGTAAGCACGACCGAGAGGTTGGTCCAATAGAGAACCAGTCGAGGAATCTCAACCCCGCTGAAAACGTGCGTCGTGGCGACCAGACTCGAGAAGCCGGGCGGATAGAAGAAGGTATTGGCCCGGAAAGGCAACTGGAACCAGGGGATATGCCCCGCCGCCACGATCAGCTTCGCCATCAGAGCATGCGAGGCTGGATCGTGAAGCGGCGGGGTAAGCCTCAAGGCGACCGCTCCGAGCTTGGAGACGCAAGCCGCCGCAATCCCGAGCCCCAGGATGACCTGCGTCGAGCTGGGGCGCCACACGCGCTGAAGGGTGATCAAGACGCCGTTCCGGTTCAAGAAGAGCTCAATCCCGAAAGCCAAGGCGGCAAGCGCGGCGTAGCTTCGCCAGAACCAGGCATCCAAGCGAATGTCCAGAATGGAGGCCACGGTGATCGAGACTCCGACCACGCAAATGCCCAGCAGCCCGCCCCAAGCCATTCGCCACCCCGGCGTGAGTTCCGCTCGACCGGCGAGGAGGCGAACCAAGACCACGCCCGGCAGGAGGTACAAGGCCACCATGGTGAAGGCAAAAACCGCGAGCCCCCGGGTCGCAGGCAACGTCCAAATGCCCAGCAAGCCGAGAATGGCAACCACGATCCAAGCCCAGACCGGCGGCATCCGCGACGCCAGAGCGGCGCGAACGGAGGGGAGCGCAGGGATCATCGCTGCCCGACAAGCCTTCGCTTGAGGAAGGCGGTTCCCTGCCTGACCAAGGAGACAGGCCCTTCGTGGCGCAAGACGGAAAATCCCTTCGCCACGGGGGAGTTCCGAAGCTTCGAAACCATCACATGGGGGAAGCTCAGGCGCTGAGAAGTCTTGAGACTATGCGGCGTCCGGTAGGGGGACTGGCAATAGTCCAGCAAGGGCTTCGCGGCGCGCAACCAGCGGAAATCCGGAGCGATCGCCGTGACCCGCTCCCGAACCGCGGCCCGATGGGTCGCATCGTCGGCCAGCGTCCGAATGGCTTGCTTCCAGCCCTCGACGTCCTCGTAGCGCATGACCTCCCCGAGGCGCTCCTGGCCGACTAGCTCGGCCATGCCGTCCCCCTCGGTGGTGAGGATAGGAAGCCCCGCCCAGAGGTAGTCCAGCACACGCGTGCGGAAGGAGAAGCGCGTCTCGATGGAATCGAAGTGCGACGAGACCCCGGCATCCACCTCCGCGAGGTAGGCCTGGCGATCCTCGTAGGAGACCCAGCCGTGATTGAAGAAGACGAAGCGATCGAGCACTCCCAGCTCGCTCGCGAGGTCGACGGCGCGGTTGGTCATGGCCATCTCGGGAATCTCGGGATTCGGATGCTTGACGCCCATGAAGTAGAGCTTGATATCCGAGCGATCGCGACTGAGCTCCGCCACCGCGCGAATCACCGTGAGCGGATCGAACCAGTTCCAGACGCCGCCGCCCCAGAGCAGGACGAAGTCTCCCTCGTCGATCCCCGGCACGACGCCCCGGAGCACGCGTTTCTCAGAAACGGGCGGCGCTTCCGGAAGGCCGAAGGGGACCAAGCCGATCAAGCGCTTCATCGAGGGGTCCTGGGCGAAGAGGTCCGGGGTGAGGCGCCCCAGGGAGCAGAAGCGCCCGAACCACATATCGCGCTGGCGCTCGTTGGCACAGACGAAGAAGTCGCCCAGCAGCATCTGCTCGTCGAGCACGCTCACGAACTCGAGGAAGGTCTCGTCGCGTCGAGGCCCCATGGTCTCGAAGTGGGGGTAGTGCTCGAAGATGAAGGGGTCGTAGAGGTCGACCACCAAGTATTTTCCGAGCTGGGCCAGCTCCGGACAGAGGCGCAGGACCCAGCCCTGGATGACGAGAACGTCCGCTTCCCGCGCCTGCTCCAGCAGGCGGGAATTGCTGCGGTGGAATGAGATCACCTCGAAGTCGGGATGCGTCCGGCTGACCTCGAGCTTGGAGGTCACCGTGACGTCGCAGACGACGGAGAGTTGCTTCGCAAGCTCCCAGCACCGGATGGCGGGGCCGGCCATCTGCTCGCCGATGAGATCGTGACTGATGATCAGAACTTTTTGACGCATGGCGTTAGCGTCCCTTCGTGGCCGCATGCCCGGAGCTGCGGAAGAGTTCGGTCACTCCGAAGGCCTCGGCGACGGCGGTAAAAACCACCGGGTAATCCGCGGCACTCTCCGAAACCTCGAAGGGAGTCTTGAATTGTGCGAAGATCTCGCGATCGGGCCGTCGGCGCTTGGCCTGAATCTCCCGGCGCTTCTCGAGGAGGCGCGGCAAGTGATCCATGAGGTCCTCGAGTCCGACCACCGTGGCGTAAGCCTCGGGCCGGATCGGGAAGAAGCCCTCCGAGATGGGCTGCGAGGGAAGGTCCTTCCAGCGGCGCTGCACCGCTTCGGCGAGCTTGACGAGCCCCTTGCGGGCGAAGTTCCCGAGCCCCTCCCGACGGAAGATGCGCAGCGCCTTCTTGGTGAGGTGTTCGCGCGCCACGGGAGCCCCCAGCGGGGCTGGCGCGGCGGCGACGGCAAAGCGAAAATCCTCGCGAGAGAGGTCGGAGCGCACCGCCATGCGCTTCACGCTCAGGAGAAGGGCGGCGGGGAACACCTTGGCGAGCGACTCGTCGTCGTAGTTCTTGATGAGGGTGTAAAGCGAGTTGCGCTCGAAGAGCACCAGCTTCTTGTGCCAGCCGAACTTCTTGGAGGTTCCGTTGAAGCGGTGATAGGCGACGGCCTCGCCACAGAAACCGACGCGATACCCCAGGACCCAGAGGCGCCAACCGAGGTCGATGTCCTCGAAGTAAGCGAAGTAGTCCTCATCGAAGCCGCCGGCTTCCAGGTAGACGTCACGCGCGATCAGCATGGCGCCGCCACAGGCGAAGAACAGTTCCTCGGGATAGTCCTTGGCGGCAGGGGCATTAACAGGGGCGCGGAAATTGGTCTGGAAGCCCATGCCGTTGAAGGCGACGGTGCCCCCCATGAAGTCGATGAGCGTCCCGTCCCAGTTCACGATCTTGGAGCTGACGCACGTCATGTCGGCAGGGGCCGCGTCCAGGTAGGCCACCATGCGCGTGAGCCAGTCGGGCTCGAGGCGCATGTCGTTGTTGATGAGGGCGAGATAGCAGCCTCGGGCAATCTCGGCCGCCTGGTTGTTCGCCTTGGCGAAGCCCAGGTTATCCGTATTGGCGATCAGACGTACCTTGGGATAGCGCTCTTGGAGCAACTCCAAAGAACCATCCGAGGAACCGTTATCGACGAGAATGACTTCCACCTGTTCGGAGGGGAAGTCCTGTTCACGGATCGAGTCCAGCAAGGGCTCGAGGAAATCCTTGCCGTTATAGTTGACCGTAATGAGGGAGACCCGGGGTTCGTTCATCAAGAGGCGCCTTTTCAAGGAGTGACGGGTGCTGAAAGCGAGGGCGCCCAGGACGCCGTGGCTCCCAAGCCCGAGATTCCCAATCCGCGGTCGTCGGATTCCACCGCGAAGTTGAAGAACTTCTCGTCCAGGGGAGCATCTTGCCCCGCTCCGGCGAGACTGACCTGGATATTGTAGGTCCCGTGGTTGACCCGCAACTCGGGAATGAAGAGGGTGACCCGTCCGGCCCCGGCAGCGTCCACCAGGGAGGCGAGAGGGATTCGCTGATCGTAGCAGCACGCTCCATCCGAGCGATTGAGGCGCGCGAGGATATCCAACTCCGAGGGAGCGAGGTCCGTATCGAGATCAAAGACGACGGAAGCCGGGGTCCCACCCGCTAGCAGGCTGCGCTCAGTCCCGGCCTCGTCCAAGATCCGCAGGTTTCGAATGGTCGCCCGCCCGCTGGGCAAGAAGCGCTCGGCGTCTGCCTTTTGGCGCTCGACCGAGTCGGAGATCTGCTGCCCGTAGAAATCCAGGACCGTATCGGTATTCCCGAGCGCGCGAAGGATGCCCCGGTCGATCCAGGCCGCCCGCTGGCAAATCTCCTTGACCACGGAGAGGCTATGCGAAACGAAGACGATAGTTTTGCCGCTGTGCTTGAAGCGGAGGATCTGATCGTGGCACTTCTGCTGGAAGGCGGCATCGCCCACCGCCAAGACCTCGTCGATGACGAGGATGTCCGGATCCACGTGGATGGCGATCGAGAAGGCCAGGCGCATGTACATCCCCGACGAGTAGGTCTTCACCGGGTTGTCGATAAAACGCTCCAACTCGGAGAAAGCGACGATGCTGTCGAAGTGCTTCTCCAGCTCCTTGCGGGTCAGGCCTAGAATGGCCCCATTGAGGAAGATGTTCTCTCGACCCGAGAAATCCGGATGGAAACCGGCCCCCAACTCCAGAAGCGCCGACAGGCGGCCGTTCACCGCCACCCGCCCCTTGGTGGGCTTGGTGATCCCCGTGATCATCTTCAAGAGCGTGCTCTTGCCCGATCCGTTATTGCCGATGATGCCAAAGGTCTCGCCCCGCTCGACCTCGAACGAGATGTCTTGAAGGGCCCAGAAGGTATTGTTCTGGCTTTTGGACCCCGGTTTGAAGGTCCGAACCAGAGATTCCTTGAGAGTGTTGCGGGTCTGGGTCTGAAGACGAAACTGCTTCCAGACGTTTTCAATCTCGATCGTTGCCACTAGACCACCTCCGCGAACGAGAACTTCCGCCGGTAGAAGTAGGCGTAGCCAATGACGAAGAGGATCACGCCCAACCCCAGGGAGTACAAGAGATGCATGGGGTCAGGGGAACGTCCGTAGTAGAAAACGTCGTGGTAAGCGCCCATGAGGGGGGCCATGGGATTCAGAAAGTAAATGAACTTGAAGCCCGCCGGGATCATCTTCTCGGGATAAATGACCGGAGTCACGTAGAACCAGGCCATCATCAAGGGGGTCAGCAACTGCTCCACGTCCCGGTAAAAGGCATTGAGCGTGCATAACAACAAGGCAATCCCCAAGGTCAGCAAGTACTGCACGGCGATGATCAGGGGCAAGTAGAGGAGATGCCAAGTGAGCGGAACCCCAATGAACGGCATGAAGGCGAACAGGACGGGCAACGAAAAGACATAGTTCACGAGGTTGGTGGTGACGTTGATCAGCGGCAAGAGCTCATGCGGAAAATACACCTTCTTGATCAGGCCCGCGTTGGTGGTGATCGAGGTGGTGGCGTTTTGAATCGAGGTGGAGAACCAGGTCCATGGCAAGAGGCCGCAGAAGAGGAATAGGGCGTAGTTCTCGACCCCGATGCGCATGTAGACGGCAAAGACCAGGGAATAGATGGTCAGCAGCATCAAGGGATTGAGGAGGCTCCAAAGGAAGCCCATGGCCGATCCCTTGTAGCGCGCTCGAACTTCACGGCTGACGAGGCCCAGGAACATCTCGCGGTAGCGGTACAGCTCAGCGGACTTGTTCTTTATCTTGGTAATCAATCGCGTAAACGCCCCCAAAAGCGCCGGATCTCCCGCGCACCCGGTATTATAGCCAGCGCCCGAGCGCAAGGTCAAACGAGGAGGCGCGCCACGGCGGGCCTCCCGGCCCGAGAAGGCCACCTGCCGGGTGGAATCGTGCTAGGATAAAGCACCGCAAGGAGGAAGAGGAGAGACGAATTGCCCCCCATGCTCTCAGTCGTGGTGCCGATTTACAACGAACGCGAGACCCTGGTGGAACTCCTCGACCGCGTGGCGCAGGTTCCGCTGGAAAAAGAGGTCATCCTGGTCGACGACGGCTCGACGGACGGCACGCGGGAGATCCTGAGTCGGTATGGCGATCGCCCCGGTTACCAGGTCATCTTGCAGCCCCGGAACCAAGGCAAGGGAGCCGCCTTGCGCGAGGGCTTCCGGCATGCGCAAGGCCAGATCGTGATCGTCCAGGACTCCGATCTCGAATACAACCCGGCCGAATATCCCAAGCTGATTCAGCCCATCCTCGACGGCCTGGCCGACGTGGTCTACGGCTCGCGCTTCGCGGGGTCTCCGCGCCGGGTCCTTTACTTCTGGCATGCCGTGGGCAACAAGTTCCTGACGCTGATTTCCAACATGGTCACGGATCTCAACCTGACCGACATGGAGACCTGCTACAAGGTCTTTCGCCGGGAGATCATCCAGCAGATGCCGCTCAAGTCCCAGCGGTTCGGCTTCGAGCCCGAAATCACAGTCAAAGTCGCCAAAGCCGGGTATCGCCTCTACGAGGTGCCCATCAGCTACGCTGGAAGGACCTACGCGGAGGGCAAGAAGATTGGCTGGAAGGATGCCCTCGATGCGCTCTGGAGCCTCTTCTACTTCCGCCTCATCGATCATGCGGAGATCCCCCGCCTGGAATTGGCGCGCCTCGTCCCGGCGACCGAGACGCCTGAGCCCGCGCGACCATGAGCTCCCGCAAGGCGGTCGGCAATGAAACGCTGGAACGAATCTCGGGCGCCCTAAGCCGTTACAACGAGTGGATGTTCGCACAACTCTCCCCCGCCCTCGGAGAGGAAATCCTCGAAGTCGGCGCGGGCATCGGCAATTTGTCGGCATTCGTGGCCGATCGCCGGCGCGTCTGCCTCACGGACGTCAACGCGACCTACCTGAATCAGTTGAACGATCGCTTCGGCCAGCAGACCAACGTCTCGGTTCATGCCTGGGACCTCGGAACTCCCGCCCCCGAAGCACTTGAGCCCGGCAGCTTCGACACGGTCATCTGCCTGAACGTGCTGGAGCATATCCAAGATGATCGCGCCGCGCTCCGCCGCATGGTCGACCTCTTGAAACCCGGAGGACACCTGGCGCTGCTGGTGCCGGCCCACGCCTTTCTCTACAACGGCCTCGACGAGGAGCTGGATCACTTCCGCCGCTACTCGAAACCTGGACTCCGGCAGTTGCTGGAGGAGAGCGGGTTTCACGTCTATAAGCTCTGGTACTTCAACGCCCTGGGCGCTCTTGGCTGGTTCGTCAACGGCACCCTCCTGAAAAAGAAGCTTCTGCCTTCGGGCCAGATGACGCTCTTCGATAGGCTGGTTCCCTTTTTGAAGCTGGAGCGCATGATATCCCTACCCTTCGGCATCTCGCTGATCGCCCTTGCCGAAGTTCCCCATGCCGAGTCGGAGGTTACCCCGTGAGTCTTCCGTGCCTGTCCATCATCGTGCCCGTATACAACGAGGAGGCCGTGCTTGACGAGCTACACCGCCGCTTGACCACCGTTGTCCGAGATCTCGAAACGACCTACGAGATCCTCTACGTCAACGATGGCAGCCGGGATCGCAGCATGGACCTGCTGGAAGGCATGGCGCGGCAGGACCCGCATGTCCGGGTGATCCAGTTTGCCCGGAACTTCGGCCACCAGGTCGCCATCACGGCCGGCATGGATCATGCCCAAGGCGAGGCGGTGGTAGTGATCGACGCCGACCTTCAGGATCCTCCCGAACTGATCGGCCCGATGCTCGCCAAGTGGCGCGAAGGCTACGACGTCGTTTACGCCGTCCGCGAGCGGCGCGACGGGGACAGCTACTTTAAGCGGACCACCGCGGCCCTCTTCTATCGCGTGCTCAAGCGGATCACCCACGTCGACATCCCCTTGGACACGGGGGACTTCCGGTTGATGAGCCGACGCGCGATCGAGGCGATGAAGCTGTTCAACGAGAGAAACCGCTTCGTGCGCGGCTTGGTGAGCTGGATCGGCTTCAAGCAGACGGGAATCACGTTCGTGCGTGCGGAGCGCTTTGCCGGCGAGACGAAGTACCCGTTGAAAAAGATGCTTCGCTTCGCGATGGACGGCATCGTCACCTTTTCGTTCGTGCCGCTGCAAATGGCCACTTACCTGGGCTTCCTCGTCTCGGGATTGAGCTTCCTGGGCATCCTCTGGGTGATCTACATGCGGATCTTCACTCAGGAGACGATCGTGGGCTGGGCCTCGCTCATGGCGATCGCCCTCTTCCTGGGCGGGGTTCAGCTGATCACCCTGGGGGTCATCGGCGAGTACATCGGCCGGATCTACGACGAAGTGAAGCACCGCCCCTTGTACCTGATCCAGGAGCGCCTCGGCTTCGAGCATGGAAGCGAGAAACCGGGTAATCTCAACGTTTTCGAGCGCTAGCGCGCCAACGTCACGAGAAACCCTGTTCGAGCATTGCCTTGCTCCGCCACCCTTAGCGGCCTACAATGGAGGCCAAGCGCATCGCTAGACCCTCTGGGACCTATTCGGTCAAGAGTAAGAAAGGGCAACCGACCAAATGAAAGGGCTGATCCTGAGTGGAGGAAAGGGGACGCGACTTCGTCCCATCACCCACACCGCCGCCAAGCAACTGGTCCCCGTGGCCAACAAGCCGATCCTGTTCTACGCCATCGAGGCGATGCGGGATGCCGGGATCAAGGAGATCGGTATCATCATCGGGGAAACGGGCCCCGAGGTGCGAGCGGCGGTGGGCGACGGCTCGGCCTGGGGCGTCGAGGTCACTTACATCCCCCAGGAGGCTCCCTTGGGCCTGGCACACGCCGTCAAGATCTCCGAGGAGTTCATGGCCGGCGAGCCCTTCGTCATGTACCTGGGCGACAACCTGATCCGGGGCGGCATCACCAGCTTCGTGAAGGAATTCGAGGCCTCCAAGCCCGACTCCTTGATTCTCTTGGCCAAAGTCCCCAACCCTAACCAGTTCGGCGTGGCTGTGCTCAATGACGAGGGCCGGGTCATCAACCTCGAGGAGAAGCCCAAGCAGCCCAAGAGCGATCTGGCCTTGGTCGGCGTCTACCTCTTCACCGAGACGATCTTCAAGGCGGTCAACGCCATCCAGCCTTCGCCTCGCGGGGAGCTCGAGATCACCGATGCCATCCAGTGGATGATTGACCAGGGCTATCGGGTCAACCCCCACCTCGTCACGGGGTGGTGGAAGGACACCGGGAAGCTTGCCGACATGCTGGAAGCCAACCGCATCATGCTCGACGATCTCAAGGATACGGTCGTCGAGGGAGAGCTGGTCGGAGACTGCCAGATCCAGGGCCGGGTCGTCATCAGCAAGGGTGCGCGCCTCGAGAACTGCATCGTGCGCGGCCCCGCCGTGATCGGCGAGAACTGCAAGCTCACCAACACCTACGTCGGCCCCTACACCGCCATCAACCAGGGGGTGACCATCACCAACGCCGAGATCGAGCACTCGATCATCCTGGAGGGCTCGTCGATCCTGGACATCAACGGCCGGATCACGGATTCCCTTCTCGGCAAGAACGTCGAAGTCACCCGGGGCGAGATGAAGCCCAAGGCCTACCGCCTCATGCTGGGGGACAACTCCCAGTTCAGCATCGTTTAGCGCCCGCGGCGGTTTCGAAGGGTCAAGCGCCCGACGTCGCGAATAAATAGGAGTCACCATGAAGCTCTTGATTACCGGTGGCGCGGGGTTCATCGGCAGCAACCTCGTCCGTCACATGGTCAACACCTATCCCCAGTACCATGTCGTCAACCTCGACGCCTTGACCTACGCGGGCAACAAGGACTCCCTGAAGGACCTGGAGGGCAAGCCCAACTACCAGTTCGTCCAAGGGGACATCTGTGACGCCGAGCTGGTCGACGGCTTGATGCAAGGCGTGGGAGCCGTGCTGCACCTGGCGGCCGAATCGCATGTGGATCGCTCGATCACCGATCCCGGCGCCTTCGTGCGCACCAACGTCATGGGCACGCAGGTCCTGCTCGATGCCGCCAAGCGGCATGGCGTGGAGCGCTTCGTCCATGTCTCGACCGACGAGGTCTACGGCACCCTCGGCCCTACCGGACTCTTCACCGAGGAGACCCCCCTCGCTCCCAATTCCCCGTACTCGGCTTCCAAGGCGGGCTCCGATCTCCTGGCGCGGGCTTACTTCGAGACCTTCGGCTTCCCGACCCTGATCACCCGCTGCTCCAACAACTACGGGCCTTATCAGTTCCCCGAGAAGCTGATCCCCCTCTTCATCACCAACCTGATGGAGGACCAGTCGGTTCCGGTCTACGGCGACGGCCTCAACGTCCGGGACTGGCTGCACGTCGAGGATCATTGCCGGGCCATCGATGCCGTGCTCCACAAGGGTACGCCGGGTGAGGTCTACAACATCGGCGGCAACAACGAGAAGACCAACATGGAGATCACCCGGACCGTCCTCTCAAAGCTGGGCAAGCCCGAGAGCCTGATCCGCTACGTCCAGGACCGCCCCGGCCACGACAAGCGCTACGCCATCGACGCCGGCAAGATGAAGCGCGAACTCGGCTGGGAGCCCCTTTACACCTTCGAGACGGGCATCGACCAGACCCTCTCTTGGTACCAGGCCAACGAGGCCTGGTGGCGTCCCCTCAAGCAGCGCGGGCTCGACACCCAGCGCGAGAAGGCCAACGCGACGGTAAAGGGCTAGGCCGCCGAAAGGACCTCAGGTGAACGTTTGCGTCATCGGAACCGGGTACGTCGGGCTGGTCACGGGAACGTGCTTGGCCTACCTCGGGCATGCGGTTGTCTGCGTGGACAACAACCCCCAGAAAATCGCCTTGCTCGAGGCGGGCAAGAGCCCGATCTACGAACCCGGCCTCGAGGCCTTGCTCGACCATGGCATTCGCCAAGGGACGCTGACGTTCACCTTGGACCTCGCTGAGGCCGTGAGGGGGGCCGAGGTCATCTTCATCGCAGTGGGCACGCCGCCCCTGCCTAGCGGAGAGCCCGACCTCCAGTACGTAGAGGCGGTGGCTCAAGGCATCGGGGCGGCTGTCACCGACGAGAAGGTCCGGGTGGTGGTCAACAAGAGCACCGTGCCCATCGGCTCGGGTAACTGGGTCGAGATGCTGGTCGAGGAGGGCGTGAGCGCCCACCAGTCCGTTCCAACGGGAACCGGAGCCTTGAAGGCACCTCAAGCTCCTCATTTCCTCGTGGCCTCCAACCCCGAGTTCCTGCGGGAGGGCTCAGCCATCGGGGATACGCTCTACCCCGATCGGATCGTCATCGGGGCGCAAGCCCCCGAGGCCGTCTCGACGCTGCGCGAGCTGTACGCTCCCTTGCTCGATCAGTCCTTCGACGCCCCTGCGATCGCGTCACGTCCCGAGGGCTTGCGCTCAGTGCCTCTGGTGACCACGGACCTGGCCTCGGCTGAGATGATCAAGTACGCGGCCAATGCCTTCCTCGCCACCAAGATCAGCTTCATCAACGAGGTGGCCAACCTCTGCGAGAAGGTCGGCGCCGACGTCACCCAGGTGGCCAAGGGCATTGGCCTGGACACCCGTATCGGTAGCCGCTTCCTCAACGCGGGCGCCGGCTGGGGCGGCTCGTGCTTCGGCAAGGACGTCTCCGCGCTGATCTCCATCGGCCGGGAGTACCAGTACGAGATGGAACTGCTCAAGGCCACCGTTTCGGTCAACGCCCATCAGCGCCAGCGTCTCATCCAAAAACTTCAAGAAGCCCTCAAGATCCTCAAGGGCAAGACCATCGGGATCCTGGGATTGGCCTTCAAGCCCAATACCGATGACCTGCGAGACGCTCCAGCCCTCGACGTCGCCCGACACCTCCTCAAGATGGGCGCGCGCGTCAAGGCGTACGACCCCATCGCCATGCCGCACTGCCGAGAGCAGCACCCGGACCTCGACATCCATTACTCCGAGTCCGTCGAAGAGCTCGCCGTGGGCTGCGATGCCCTGGTCCTGATGACCGAGTGGGATGAGTTCAAGGCCATGGACCTCACGATCGTGCGGGGGCTGGTACGTACGCCGGTCCTTCTAGATGCCCGCAACGTGCTCTCGCCTGCAGTCTGCCAGAATTACGGATTCCAGTACATGGGGGTGGGAAGATGAGCGCAGTCAAACGGGTCCTCGTTGCTGGGGGAGCGGGCTTCATCGGCTCGCACCTGGTGGATCGCCTCCTGGCCGAGGGCTTCCACGTCATCGCCGTGGACAACCTGATCACCGGCTCGAGGACCAACGTGGCCCACGTGACGGATCATCCGGGGTTCAGCTTTCTCGAGCACGACGTCTGCCATCCGCTGGCGATTGATGGACCGCTCGACTGGGTCATGAACCTCGCGAGCCCCGCGAGCCCCATCGACTACTTGAAGCTCCCGCTTGAAACCCTGATGGTCGGCGCCATGGGCTCTCATGCTTTGCTCGAACTCGCCAAAGCCAAGGGCGCCAAGTACTTCTTCGCCTCGACCTCGGAGGTCTACGGGGATCCGCTTTTGCATCCGCAGCCGGAAACCTACTGGGGGAACGTCAACCCCATCGGCCCCCGCTCGGTGTATGACGAGGCCAAGCGCTACGGCGAAGCCATGACGATGGCCTACCTGCGCGAGTACGGGGTCGACACCCGGATCGTCCGAATCTTCAACACCTACGGCCCCCGCAACCGCGCCAATGATGGCCGGGTAGTGCCCAGCTTCATCAACCAGGCGTTGCGGGGAGAGGCCCTCACGGTCTTCGGGGACGGCTCGCAGACCCGGTCGTTCCAGTACGTCTCGGACCTGGTGGACGGCATCCGCCGCCTGATGGGCTCCAGCATCACCGAGCCCGTGAACATCGGAAATCCCACCGAGCTCACGGTCCTGGAGTTTGCCCACGTCATCCTCAAACTAACGGGGAGTCCGAGTCCTATCGATTACAGGCCCTTGCCTCAGGATGACCCCAAGGTCCGGCGCCCGGACATCTCTCGGGCCAAGGCCCTCCTCGGCTGGGAGCCCCGCGTCCCCGTTGAGACCGGGCTTTCCGAGACCATCCGTTGGTACCGGGAGCACGCTGAGGAAACGTCCTCCATCATCGCTTAGAAGACTTAGAAAGTACCTGCATGCGCGTCGGAATCGACGGGCGGATGCTCTACCACACGGGGATCGGCCGCTACATCCAGAACCTGCTCACCACCTTGCCTCGAGAGGGCTTGGAGGTCGTCGCTTGGCTCAATGCCCAGGGGATGGCCGACGAGCGGCTGTCAAACCCGCACCTAGAGCGCCGTTTGAGCGATGTGCCGGTCTTCCATCCTTACGAGCACTGGGCCATCGCCCAAGAAGCCCACGGCGCCAAGCTGGACCTCTTGCATGCGCCCCATTACAACGCCCCCGTCTTCTACCGCGGGAAGCTGGTCGTCACCCTTCACGACCTCATCCCCCTGCGCTGCCCCGGCACGATGCGCCTCAAGGCCGGCGAAGCCTACTTCGCCACCCTGGTCAAGCGCGCGGCCAAACGAGCCGAACGGGTAATCGCCGTCTCGGAGCATACCCGGCAAGACGTTCTGGATTTCACCCGGGGGGACGCCGCCAAGATCGTCTCCGTCCACCATGGCGTGGACCTCAAGTACGCGCAGGACGTCCCCGCCGAGCTCCTGCGGGAGCTACGGGAAAAGCACGGCCTGGCGGGACGCTACCTGCTTTACGCGGGCCAGCAGAAAGTCTACAAGAACGTCGGACTCTTGCTGGAGGTGCTGCACCGCTTGCGCCAAGAGCCCGGATTCGACGATGTGAAGCTCGTCCTCGTCGGGGCGAAGGGGCGAAACGAAGCGATTGCGGAGGCGATCGCCCGCCTCGAGCTCGACGCCGCTGTCGTTCAGCCCGGCTACCTCAAGGACGAAGTCCAGTTGATCGCGCTCTACCAGGGAGCGAGCGCCTTCGTCTTCCCCTCCCGTTACGAAGGCTTCGGACTTCCCCCCCTGGAGGCCATGGCCGCGGGCATTCCCGTCGTCTCGTCGAACCGCACCTCGCTTCCCGAGGTGGTTGGAAACGCAGGCCTATTAGTCGATCCGGACGATGTGCTAGAATGGACCCGATCGATCAAGCGGATATTGAGCGAGGACGCCCTTCGCGCCACGTTGATCGATGAGGGACGCAAGCGGGTGCGGCAGTTCAGCTGGCAGCGCACCGCGGAGGCGACCCTGGACGTGTATCAATCGGCGGTTGGTGCCCGCGGCTCTTCCCGTTAGGAAACGTCAGCGCCCGCGGCTGATTCAGAAGTCCCCGACCCTCTACTGATAGGAACCACGAGTGAAGGTTGCACTGATCCACGAATGGCTCACCACCCTCGGCGGATCCGAACGCGTCGTCTGGGCGTTTCACCGGCTCTTCCCCGAGGCTCCGGTCTATACGTCCGTGCACCGCAAGGACCTCCTGCCGGCGGAGTTCCAGACCCTAGACATCCGCCCGTCCTTCCTCCAGCGGATTCCCGGCGCCACCCGCCATTACCAGAAGCTCCTCCCCTTGATGCCCTTGGCCTTCGAGCAGTTCGACCTGTCAGAATTCGACGTGGTCCTCTCGAGCCATCATGCCTGCGCCAAGGGGGTCGTCACCTCGCCGGACACGCTTCACATCAGCTACGTGCACACGCCCATGCGCTACGCCTGGGACCTCTTCCACCCGTACCAGCAGTCCATGTCCCCCCTGATGCGCCCGGTGGCCGCCATGCTCCTGAGCCAGCTGCGCCAGTGGGACGTGCTGAGCGCGAATCGCGTGGATTACTTCCTCGCCAATTCCAAGGAAGTCGCCCGCCGCATCCAGAAGCACTACCGTCGGCCCGCTCATGTCATCCATCCGCCCATCGACGCGAGCCGCTACGAGCGCTCCGAGGAGGTCGGCGAGCATTATCTGGTCGTCTCGCGCTTCGTGCCCTACAAGCGGGTGGACCTGGCCATCGAGGCCGCCAACCGGCTGGGCATTCCGCTCAAGGTCATTGGCTCGGGCCCCCTGGAGCCCGAGCTGCGGAAGCTCGCCACCTCCAAGAACATCACGTTCATGGGCCATCTCTCCGATGAACAGGTGCGCCAAGAGATGGCCCGCTGCCGGGCGCTCCTATTCTGCTCGTTCGAGGACTTCGGGCTCGTTCCCCTGGAGGTCCAGGCGGCCGGCCGGCCGGTCATCGCGTACGGAGCCGGCGGCGCGCTCGAGACGGTGATCGACGGAGTCACCGGAGCCTTCTTCCCCGAGCAAACCGCGGATAGCCTTTGCCAGGCCATCCGGCGCTTCGAGACGCTTTCCCTGGATCCCGCAGTGATCCAGCGCCATGCGCGGAACTTCGACTTCGAGGCTTTCGCCGAGCAGCTGATGACCTTCGTGACCCAGGCGTACCAGGCGCATCGCCAGGGTGAGGTCCTGCCCATCGTCGAGGTGGCATATGGCTAATTCACCTGCGACAAATTCCCAGGCGACACTACCGCTGCAGTCTCCGCCCGAAGCCCCCATCCCTGCGGTCGGCACCTGGCGCTACTGGCTGCACAAGAACGTCTTCTACGCGGGCCTTCCGCTGGTGATGCTGGCGGACTGGTTCATCATCAACGCGGTCTTCCACCTGACCTACGGCATGCGCTTCTGGTGGGACTTGCTCGCCCCTGTGGAGGTGGCTCCGCCCTGGCAACCTTACTTCTACGCCACGGGATTCCTCGCGACCGTCTGGATCCTGGTCTTCGCGGGCCTCGGAGTCTACAAGTACCGTCGGGCGGCCTCCAAGTTCGACGACGCCGTGCTGCTCGCCCTCGGCCTCTTCTTCGGGACGATCATCGCCCTGGCCATGGGCTTCTTCTACCGCGACTTCTCGTACTCGCGCCTGGTGCTGGTTTACGCAGTCGGCTTCTCGTATGTGACTCTGGTCGCCTTCCACCTCGTGCTGCGGACCTTCCAGCAGAAGCTTCAAGCGAAAGGCTGGGGCGCCCTCAACAGCCTGATCATCGGCTGCAATTCGCTAGGCGAGATGATGGCGACCCGCATCCAGGGCGCGCCGCACCTCGGCTACCGCCTTGCGGGCTTCGTGCCCGGCCCCGGAGAATGGGGAGAAGGCGGGGAATGGGTCTGTCCGGTCAAGACCGACGAGCTGAGGACCAGCTCGATGAAGACGTACGGCCAGGTGCTCGGAGAGCTCGACGAGCTGCCGACAGTCCTGGAGCGGCATGACATCGACCAGGTGATCCTGGCCCGCCCCGGCGCGACCATGGCGGAGCTCTTCGACCTGATGAACCGCTGCATGCCAGCGGACGTGAACCGCCCGCGCAACGTCCAGTTCCAGATCGTTCCCGACCTGGTTGAGATGGCGACCGCCAAGTTCGACATCACCGAGGTCGACGGCATCCCCATGCTCCAGATTGCAGAGGTGCCGCTGCGCAAGCGCCATAACCGAATCATGAAGCGGACGATGGACATCGTCCTGTCGCTCTTCGGCTTGCTGGCGGCGTCGCCGATCATGCTGGGGGCGGCGATCGCCGTCAAACTCTCGTCCCCGGGCCCCATCTTCTATCGCCAAGAGCGCATGGGCCGCGACGGGCGCCTCTTCAACATCTACAAGTTCCGGTCCATGGTGGTGGACGCCGAAGTCAAGTCGGGGCCCGTCTGGGCTACCGCCCACGATCCCCGCACCACCCAGGTGGGGGCGCTGCTTCGCCGCCTGTCGATCGACGAGCTTCCGCAGATCTGGAACGTCCTGAAAGGCGACATGAGCCTGGTCGGGCCGCGCCCCGAGCGCCCTCACTTCGTCCATCAGTTCAGCCAGAACATCCCGAAGTACAAGGATCGCCACCTGGTGCGGAGCGGCCTCACGGGATGGGCCCAGGTGAACGGGCTGCGGGGAGAAGAGGGCACCATCGAGGAACGGACCCGTTACGACATCTATTACATCGAGAACTGGTCGCTCCTCTTCGACTTCCGCATCATCATCAAGACCGCGCTGGAAGTCCTGAGCCACAACGCCTATTAAATCGCCGAATCAGAGCGTCGAGTGGTTGCCGTCGAACGCCGAGAATGGTAGGACTAGAATGCGCTCACTGCATGTGGAGACCTCATGTTTCAGTCACTAGCCCTCATCCTGACTTCGGTTCTCGGCGGGGTGATCGGCCAGCTCTTCTTCAAAGCCGGAGTCACGAAGCTCGGCCCCATCGGGGGAAGCGCCATGGCGAACCTTCCACAGCTCTTCGCCGCCGTTGCGACCAACCCCTTGATCATCGGCGGACTCGCCTGTTACGGTTTCTCCACCGTGCTCTGGCTCATCGTCCTCTCGCGGGTAGAACTTAGCTTGGCTTACCCCATGCTCGGACTCGGCTACGTCTTCATTCTCCTGACATCCTGGCTGGTATTCGGCGAATCCGTGAGCGCCATTCGCTGGGCCGGCACCCTCATGATCGTCGCAGGCGTCGTGCTGGTCGCGCGCTCTTAAACAGGAAGGATTCGCCATGTCTTCGAAAACGAAGGGAAAGATCCTGGTCGTCGGCGGAGCCGGCTACATCGGCTCGCACGCGGTCAAGGAGCTCAACCGTCAGGGATACGAGACCGTCACCTTTGACAACCTCGTCTACGGCCACCGCGACGCCGTGAAATGGGGGGCCTTCGAGGAAGGCGACATGGCAGATGAGACTCGCCTGCGCGAGCTCTTCACCTCCCATGAGATCGCGGCCGTCATGCACTTCGCCGCCTACGCCTACGTCGGCGAGTCCGTGACCGATCCCGAGAAGTACTACTTCAACAACGTCGCCGCCACCCTGAACCTCCTCAAGGTCATGCGCGAGTTCGGCGTGAACAAGTTCATCTTCTCATCCACCTGCGCGACCTACGGCGAACCCCAGGTGGTGCCGATCCCTGAGGATCACCCGCAGAACCCCATCAACCCCTACGGGATGAGCAAGTTGATGGTCGAGAAGGTCCTCGCCGACTACAACCGAGCCTACGGCCTCAAATCGATCGCCTTCCGCTACTTCAACGCGGCGGGCGCGGATCCCGACGGCGAGATCGGCGAGCGCCACGATCCCGAAACCCACCTGATCCCGCTGGTCATGGAAGCGATCCTCGGCGGCCGTAAACTCAAGATCTTCGGCGAGGACTACCCCACTGCGGACGGCACCTGCATCCGCGACTACATCCACGTCGTAGACCTCGCCCGCGCCCATATCCTCGGCCTGGAGCGCCTCTTGGCCGGTGGCGAGTCCGCCGTCTACAACCTCGGCAACGGAAACGGCTACTCGGTCAAGCAGATCATCGAGACCACCGAGAAGGTCTCCGGCCGCAAGGTGCCCTACGACGTCGCCCCCCGGCGCGCCGGCGATCCCGCTGCCCTGATCGGCTCGGCTGGCAAGGCGATCGCCGAGCTCGGTTGGAAGCCCGAGTTCGCCGACATCGACCGCATCATCGAAACCGCTTGGAACTGGCACCGCTCCCGCGTCGCAAGCAGCGCCCGCGGCTAATGGACAGCGCCCGCGGCTCGTATAGAAGGTATAGGAGGAATCACGGTGGGGAAACTCTTCGGCACTGACGGCGTTCGAGGTCTAGCCAACGCCAAGCTCACTCCCGAACTGGCGTTCAAGCTGGGTCGCTGTGGAGCGGCCGTCCTCCTGGCGCATGTCACCGAGGGTCAAGCCACGGTCCTGATCGGCCGCGACACTCGCCGCTCGGGCACCATGCTCGAAGCGGCCCTCGCCGCGGGCTTCTGCTCGATGGGCGTCAACGTCGTCCGCCTCGGCGTCGTCCCCACCCCCACCGTCGCCTGGCTCACCCGCAACGCCACCGTGGACGGAACCCGTCCCGCCGCGGGCGTCATGATCTCGGCCAGCCACAACCCCAGCCCCGACAACGGCATCAAGTTCTTCGACGCCAATGGCTTCAAGCTCCCCGACGAGATCGAAGCCGAGGTCGAGGCCCTCGTCCTCGCCGACGAAGACACCCTGCCCCGGCCCACCGGCAAGGAACTCGGCACCATCACCGAGGACTTCTCGCTGGTCGAAGCCTACGTCGGCCACGTCACCAAGCTCTTCCCCGAAGGCCTCGAAGGGCTTCGAATCGCTGTGGACACCGGACACGGCGCCGCCTCGGAGATCGCCCCTTTCGTCCTGCGCGGCCTCGGAGCCGACGTCAAGGTCCTCCACGACGCGCCGGACGGCGATAACATCAACGACGGCTGCGGCTCGACCCACCTCGACATCCTCAAACGCGAAGTCGTCACCAATTCCTTCGACCTGGGCCTCGCCTTCGATGGCGACGCCGACCGGCTTCTGGCGGTGGACCATGCCGGAAATGAAGTGGACGGCGACCATTTGATGCTGCTCTGCCTCAAGCATGGCCTATCAACCGGTCGTTTCACCTCGCCGGCGGTGGTCGCCACCGTCATGAGCAACCTGGGCTTCGAGCAGGCGATCGCCGAACTCGGCGGCGAGCTGGTCCGGGCCAAGGTGGGCGATCGCTACGTCCTCGAGGAGATGCTCAAGCGCGACGTCCGCCTCGGCGGCGAGCAATCCGGCCACCTGATCTTCCTCGACGACAACACCACCGGCGACGGCCTCATCTCAGCCCTGCGGGTGCTCTCGGCCGTCAAGGCCGCCGCGAAGCCGCTGCGCGAGCTGGCTGCCGAAATGACCGACTACCCGCAGGTCCTCCTGAACGTCCGGGTCGCCTCGACCCAGGGCTGGCAGGACGACTCGGTCATCCAGCGCGAAATCGCCGCCGCGACCGAAACCCTCGCCGGCACCGGCCGAATCCTGGTCCGCGCTTCGGGCACCGAACCCCTGATCCGGGTCATGGTCGAAGGTCAGGAGGCCGCCCTAATTCACCGGCTTGCCGAGCACCTCTGCGACGTCATCCGCACGCAGCTCACCGGAACGCCCCAGCCGGCCTAACCCCCCTTAACGCAAAGGACCGTCCCCCAGGTGAGGCGGTCCTTTTACTTGTTGAGTCGAGATGGAAAACTCAGGGGGTTCCGACCGGCTCCGACAGAACGCGCGTCTCCGGGGAGACCCGGGCTTCCATCCACTCCCGGACCTCGCGCATGAGCGCATCCCGGCGCTCGACCCCGAAGGCGGAGGCGTCGATGGGCGCCCCGAACTCGACTTCGACGCGCTGGCCCAGGCGGAGACGGAAGGACTTGGGGGGAATCACGGTCCAGGCGCCATTGATGGCCACCGGCACGATCTGCGCCCCGGTCTCGAGCGCGAGCATGAAGCCGCCCTTCTTGAAGGGAAGGAGCTTGCCGTCGCGGCTGCGGGTGCCCTCGGGCGCCATCCAGACGTTGATGCCGCTCTGCATGAGGCGCGCGGCTTCCTTCAAGCTCTGCACCGCCTTGTAGCGGTCCTTGCGGTCGATGGAGACGAACTCGGCGACCTGGAGCGCCTGGCCCCAGATGGGAACCTTGAAGAGCTCCTTCTTGGCGACCATCCGCAGGCGCCCCTTGAGAGCGGCGAAGAGGATCGGAATGTCGTAGAGGCTCTGGTGATTCGACATGAAGAGGTAGGGCTTGCTGAGATCCAGCTGGTCGAGCCCTTTCACGATGAGCTCAATCTGAGCGTCCTCAAGGCAGCCCTTCCCCAGCAACTCACAGTTCAGATCGACCTTCTCGCGGGTGAGCTTTCCGCGCCGCGCTTCGCCCACGACGCGGGAGCTCAGGAAAAGCAGGCGCACGACGGCGCGCAACGACGCGAGCGCGCTCCGGCGCTCCCGGGCGGCAGGGGTAGGGCGAGGGGTTTCAATCACGGCAGGAGAACTCCCAATCTGATAACGAATTGACGCGAAAGCGTCAGTTTATGCCGGCTGTTCGCCGCCGTCAACCTCGTCCAGGGCTTTGCGGCGCTCGGCAAGGGCAATGACGGCGAGGCGCTGCTCGTTCTTCATGTCCAGCCACTGGACGATCTCATCCAGCGTGCGCCAGCAGCCGATGCAGAGCATGCGGTCGCGGTCGATTGTACAGGTCTTGTTGCATGGAGAACGAACCATGGGCACCTCGTGGAAGTCGTATCGTTCCCATTCTAAACCGTAGACCGCCTCGCAATCGAGAGGAAGCGGCAAAAAAGCGCCATTCGCAGCCGATCAGGCGTCGTCCCCGTGAAGCTGATTGGCCCGGATCGCGAGCGCCATGCGGATGTCTCCGTACGAGACGCGGCCTCCGAGTTCCTCGTAGATCGGCTTGAGACGCTCTGCCTGCAAACGTACCGCCGCCTCGATCACCTGGGCATACGCCATACGGCTGACCCAGGGGTCGGGACGGGTGACGTTCGCTTCCTGGATGAACTCGAGCAGGTAGCCTTCGACCGTGGACACGGCCCGACCGGTGAGGGTGGCCACCTCGTCGACCAGTTTGCCTTCCCGGAAGGCCGCAAAAGCCGCCTCGCGCTGCGGGTTGGGACGCCCCGGACGCTCGGAAGCCTCCTCCTCTGCCGGAACCGGGACGGAGGCTACCGCCTCGACCGCCGGGGACTGGGTGGGGTCCAGGCCCAGCTCCTGGCTCTGGCGCTGGATGAGCTCGAGGAGGCGATCGCCGAGATCCCGGGCCTTGGTTTCGCCGATACCCTTGATGCCCCGCAGGGCCTGCCCGGAAGCGGGCCGGTGAACGGCGAGCTCGCGCAGGGTCGCATCCCCGAGGATGAGGTACGGAGGCAAGCCGCGCTCCTGGGCGATCGCCCGACGCCACACGCGCAGCTCTTCGAAGATCTGCGCTTCTTGCGGGGAGAGCGCGACGGCCTCGCCCTTGGTTCGGGTGGTCTCGGCCTTTCGCGCCGCGGGGCGCGGCATGGCGAGCTGCACGCTCCCCTGGCCCTTGAGGAGGTCTCGGCCCGCGGGGGTCAGGCGAAGGATCTGGTACTCGCCCTCGCGAGCGAGGAAGTCGAGGCCGATCAGCTGGTCGATCCAGTCTCCGATGTCGGGCAACGTGTGCTCGGCCAAGAGGCCATAGGTGCTGAGCTGGTCGTGGCCGTTCTGGAGCAGCTTGGCGGTCTTGGAGCCCTTGAGGACCTCGGCGACATAGCGGGCGCCGAAACGCTCCTTGACCCGCGCCACGCAGGAAAGGATCTTCTGGGCCGTCACCAGCGATTCGGGAAGGAACTCGTGCTCGCCGAGGCAGACGTCGCACGCGCCGCAGTTCTCGCCCTCAAAATCCTGGCCGAAGTAGCTCACGAGGAAGCGGTGCCGGCAGGTGAGCGTCCGGCAGAAGCGGTACATCTCGTCGACCTTGTGGAGGGCGAGGCGATCGTACTCGGAGCGGGGCTCGCCCTGAAGTTTGCGCCAGGCCATGGGGTCGGCGGCGCCGTAGAAGAGGATGCATTCGGCGTCGAGGCGATCGCGGCCCGCGCGGCCGGCTTCCTGTTGGTAGTTCTCGATGGCCTTCGGCATGGCCGTGTGGACGACGAAGCGGACGTTGGAGCGGTCGATGCCCATTCCGAAGGCGACGGTCGCGACGATGAGATCCACCTGCTCGGTCGAGAAGGCTTCCTGGTTGACCCGGCGCGTCTCGGGGCTGAGGCCTGCGTGGTACGGAAGGGCCTTGTAGCCGAGGCCCTGGAGGGTCTCGCTGAGGCTCTCGACGTCGGCGCGCCGCAGGCAGTAGAGGATGCCGGCCTCACCCTTGTGACGGTCGAGCACTTCGCGCACCTGCGTCAGCAGGTCCTTGCGGTAGGCGGCGCGGTAGAGGAGGTTCGGGCGATCGAAGTTCCCTACCAGGGTCAGCGGATCGCGCATGCCCATGAGCTGGGTGATGTCCTCACGCACCGCCTCGGTGGCGGTAGCGGTGTAGGCGTGGAGGCCCACTTCGGGGAACCACTCGCGGAGCTTGGCGAGGTTGCGGTAATCAGGACGGAACTCATGGCCCCACTGGCTGACGCAGTGCGCCTCGTCCACGGCGAAGAAGCTGATGGGCGTGGACTTGAGGAGGTCGTGGATATCCGGGGCCGCAAGGCGTTCAGGCGAGAGGTAAAGCAGCTTGACCTGGCCGTCGCGGATGGCCTGATGGGCGCGACGCCGTTCATCAGTGGACAACGACGAGTTAAGGGTCACGGCCGAGATGCCGTTGGAGACCAGCGCGTCCACCTGATCCTTCATGAGGGCCAAGAGGGGCGAGATCACCACCGCCATGCCGTCGAGCGCCAGCGCCGGAAGCTGGTAGCACATGGACTTACCGCCGCCGGTGGGCAGGATGACGAGGCAATCGCGCCGGTCGAGCACGGCCTGGACGGCCTCGGCCTGATTGGGCAAGAAGGAGTCGTAGCCCCAGTGGCGGCGGAGCAGGTCGTGGACCCGGGAATCGGTTTCGATATGCATAACCTCCATTAAAGCACGAGTTCGGTCTTTTCAATTGCCGACGCGCCGCGGAGGAGCGCCGTGGAAACCAGCGGATCCCGAGAAGCCGTCCGCCTTTGCGTCTGAATTTGACATAAATTCAACATAACTGTAAATTAATCATAACCCAAGATACAAGACTGCGGCAGGACCCCTGACCAAAACGAGGAGGATGCCATGAATCGGATCTGTCTCACGGGGCGCGTCATCGCCGATCCCGACCTCAGGACGCTGGGCGATCGCGTCGTCGCCACCGTTCCCGTTTCGGTGAACCGCCCCTATAAGCGCAAGGATGCTCCGTATCCGGAGTCCGACGTCTTTCGCGTGGACGTCTGGGGTGCGCGGGGCGAGTCGCTGGTCAACCACGTCGAAAAAGGCTCGCATATCTGGGTCACGGGCCGCGTGGAACTTCGCAAAGCCGAAGGAAACGGCTTCTATGTCGACGTCCGAGACGGTGAATGGGGATTCGTGGGAGCACGCCCGAATCTCCCCGAACCCGAAGAGGAGTTCGAGCCGGCACCTCCCGCCAAAACTCCGACCCGAAGCAGCAAAAAGTAAGCCTCGATCCGAAGCGAGCAACAAATGAAGAAGCGGCCTCGGCGAAATTCGCCGAGGCCGCTTCTTCATTAAGTGGAAGATCAGGGATTCGAACCCTGGACCAAGGGATTATGAGTCCCCTGCTCTAACCGCTGAGCTAATCTTCCGAAGGGTATTGACGGTTGACCTTTGTTGCGCCTATTCGACCCATCTTGCACGGTAATTAGCCCTAAGAAGGCCTGGATAGGTAGATAGTATGCCCTAAAAGGTCAATTTCACCAAGACCAGTATCTCACAACTGTCCGTTCCGCGCGATGGTGATGCACGCTACGGGGGAGGCCTGTCGGCGGGTGCGCTCCTCGAGCGGTACCTGAGTGGCCAAATAACAACTAATGGTTGTCATTACAGCAAAAATCAGTCACTTTTGCGCGTCACTCGAAAACCCTATGGTGTTAACAACAGGTTGTTAGACGATTAAGCAAAGGAGTTGAACATGCGACATCTGGTGATGCTGGGGTTGGCCTCGATGCTTCTGGCTGGTTGCGGAGCGACCGGGGGAATGACGACGTCCCTCAAGCCCTCGGCTTCGAACTCCGAGTCGGCTTTGCGCGCTGCGGAGCGTCCCCAGTGGCTCGACGATCGCATGAAAAAGGGCGCGGTCCGGTGGCTGTATGGCACGCGCTTCACGGGCCGGATCGAGAGCATCATCCCTCTTGGAGCCACAAACCCCACGGTCACGCTCTCCGCGGTGGCGGACAGCCAGGCTCAAGGCACGCTCACCTTCCAAACGCATGAGGACCTGACCGGTCTGAAGTCGGGAGACGTCATCGAAGTCTTCGTGAACTACCCGTACATCGAGACGAAGACCCGTGCAATCGTGAAGCTGAGCTCGCCCTACTGGATTACCATGGTGAAGCGGGTTTCCAGCGGTTCCTAGTAAAGCGGGCAAATAGGGGTATAAATTCGGCGTCCGCGTTCAAGGAGACGTTGCCCCGTGAATACCGAATGGCTACGCTACTTCGTGGCCCTCGCCGAAACCCGAAACTTCCATGCTGCAGCCGAGCGCTTGCATATCACTCCTCAAGCGCTAAGCAAGGCGATCGCCGGCCTCGAAAAGCAGTTCGACCTCGTCCTCGTCGAGCGCGATCACCGAGTCAAGGGCCTCTCCCCGGCGGGAGAGACCTTTCTCGCCGAGGCGCAAATCATCCTGAGGAGTCTCGAGAACGCCGAGCGGAGCATGGCCGAGTGGCGCGGCTCCGAACCAATCGGCTCCGTGAGCATCGCCGGCGACGGCCTCTGGCACCACTACCTACTCCCACCCTTGCTGACCGACCTGGTCCAGCGCTACCCGAAACTGCGCGTGCAGCTCTACGAGATGCTGCCGGAGGAAGTCGAGCGCTGGGTGGCCGACGGCGACGTGGACGTAGGACTGCTCCTGCGTCCCCCCATGCGCGGGGATCTCGCCTGGGCCGAAGGACTGAGCACGCCCTACGTCATCGCGGGGCGTCCCCAGGAAACTCGCCCTTGGCAAGAATTCGGCTACATCGCCCCCCGCTTCTTCCGAAAAGAGATGCCCATGTACCCGGATGGCTGGCCAGAAGAGGCCTACCCGCGGCGAATCGTGGCCGAGGTCGAGTTGCTGGAGACCGCCATCAGCCTCTGCGAGGCGGGGGTGGGTGCCGCCTACTTACCACAGCTGGCCATCCAGGATCGCCTCGCCCGGGGGACCCTGGCCGTCTTGGCCGAGGCCCCGTGCTCCTTTGCGGATCACCTCTACGTGGTCTGGCGCAAGGGCGTCCGACCGAAGCCCGGCACACGGGAACTGCTCCGCGCCTTGCAGGCGCTTTAGGCGGATCTCAGTTCTCGCAACGGGAGTGGGCAACGTGATCTCTGTCGCGTCCCCGTCGTTCGTCGCTTGCGGGCGATGGAGTCCGCCCAACGGGTAGTCTCTAGGCGCTGTCTGGGGTATAATGCGCTAGATTTGCTTCTGCTCGTTCATGGAGGACCTCGCATGACCCCCGGACCCGAAGACCTCGGCATCCTCTACACGATGATCACGATCTTCTTCATCGTGACCATCGTTACCGTCAGCTTCGGCTACCATGCCCTGAAGGCCGATAAGCACCACGACGACACCGAACCCCAGGCGCATTAAGCGCTAAAATCATAGCGCTGCAGCGGACGCACGAACTCCGCAAAGCCCATGGCCACCGAGTCAATCGCGTCCCAGCCATGGCTGTAGTGCATCAAATGGGTAATCCGCTTACGCTCGGGAGGCAACTCCCGAGCGAGCTGCTCCAGGGGGGTGTGGACGTTCGACTTGCCTCCCACCAGCTGGCAATCCTGGAAGATCGCCTCCAGCGGAGCGCCGTTCGGCCCCTCGCCCGGCGGAAGTAGCTGGGTATCCGACGAGTAGTAGACCCTTTCCCCGAGAAAGACGCTGAAGGCGGGCTTCCCCTTCACATGCAGCGTCGGCCGCAAGGTGATGGGAGGCAGGCCCTTGATCCGCAGGACCGGCTCCTCGTCGCGTAACACGTGAAGCTCGAAGAAATCCGAGAGGCTCAGGGTGGCCGGCTCACCCTCACCGTCCTGAGTGCGCGCCATGCCTCCCCGCAAGGATCCCTCCCAGAGCTCGTCCATCAAGGATTCATGCACGTAGAGGTTCGGGCGCTGCTTCGTGATGAAGCGGCTCAGATGCCCCACGACTTCCAGCCCGCCCACATGATCGGCATGCACGTGAGTGATGACGATATGCTTCACCTCGCCGAGCCGGCCCATCTCGAGAAGCTTGGGCGGCGTGGTGTAGCCGCAATCGAGAAGTAAGACGGCGTCCGGATCTTGCCCTTCGACGAGGACATTGTTGTTGCCGAACTCGGGAGTCAAGCCACCACCGACCCCCAAGAACGTCATGCTGAACTGGCTTTGCAAAACCGCTCCTTTCGGGGAAGGCCGCTCCACGCACCGAGACTGGGCTTATACCCCAGCCTATTCGAATCTCTTCAGACCATTCAAGCGAACGATCGCTCGGATGGCAAGCCTCTCGTCTTTCGAGGCCTCAGGGCTTGGCCCGCAGACCCGTTGATACTAAGATTCAGAGAGAAAGGAGGCTTCATGGCTGACAATTCCCCCTTCACCGAGCCCGCGATCATGGCCCGGGAGCTCCGCCGTTCCTTCGATGGACGGCCCGCCGTCGCCGGCATCTCACTCGAGGTTCGCTCCGGCGAAGTCTTCGGCATCCTGGGCCCCAACGGCTCCGGAAAGACCACCACCGTGCGCCTCCTCAACGGTCTTATCTCCCCCGATGCCGGCGAAATGCGCGTCCTGGGCTTGGACCCGGTGACGCAAGGGGATCAGGTCCGCCGCCATACCGGGGTCCTCACGGAATCCCCCTCTCTGAACGAAGGCCTCACGGTCTACGATAACCTGGAGTTCTACGGCACCCTCTACGGGATTCCAGCCGCCACGCTCCCCGCCCGCATCAAGTCCGCGCTCGAGCGCATGGGCCTCACGTCCCGCATGCTCGACAAGGCCGGCGGACTCAGCAAGGGCATGAAGCAGCGCCTCGCGATCGCCCGCGCCATCCTTCACGAGCCCCCCGTCCTCTTCCTCGACGAGCCCACCTCGGGCCTCGACCCCGAGGCCGCCGAGCAAATCAACGCCCTGATCCTGGACCTCAAGCGCCAGGGACATACGGTCTTCCTCTGCACCCACCGGCTCACCGAAGCCGAACGGGTCTGCGATCGCTTCGCCTTCTTCAGTCAGGGCCACATCCTTGCCACCGGCACCAAGGCCGAGTTGGAGCAGCGCCTTGATGGCGGGCTGCGCGTCGAGCTGGAATTCTCCGAGGAGATCCCGGCCTCTCTGGGCGGCACGCGGGACGGCCAGATCCTCCAGGCCACGGTGAGCCATCGCGAGGAGATCGCCGACCTGGTGGAGGCCGCCGTGACGGCCGGAGGCCGGGTCGTCCGGGTCAGCCCGCTCACGCCCTCGCTCGAGGATATCTACTTCACGCTGCAACACCGATCGGAGGCCCCCCATGAACTGGCGTAGCATCTGGGCGATCGCCCGAAAGGACCTCAAGGAGGTCTTCGCCAACCGCGCGGTCTGGGCCCCCGTGATTCTGCTTCCCCTGATCCTCGTGGTCGCGCTCCCCGTGCTGCTGCTCGTCCTGCCGACGAAGCTTCCCGCCGGACAGACGAACATCCCTCCCGATCTCGTCCCACGCCTGATGGGCAAGCTTCCCGTCGGCCTCGCCGAACTCATCGCCCCCTTGGAGCCCACCCAGCAGATCAGCCTGTTGATGGTCAGCACGCTCTTCGCCCCCATGCTGCTGACCATCCCCCTCATGATCGCGAGCCTGATCGGGGCCAACTCCTTCGCCGGCGAGAAGGAACGCAAGACCCTCGAAGCCCTCCTCTACACGCCTGCGACCGACGGCGAGCTCTTGCTCGGCAAGATGCTGGCCGCCGTGATCCCCGCGGTGCTCCTGAGCTGGGTCAGCTTCGCGCTCTACGCGGTCGTCGTCAACGCGGCCTCCTGGCCCATCGTGGGGAGGATCTGGTTCCCGACGCCCACCTGGTGGCCCCTCATGCTCTGGGTCACCCCGGCCATCGCGGTCCTGGGCCTCGGGCTCACCGTGATCGTCTCCTCGAAGGTCAGCACCTTCATGGAGGCCAACCAACTCTCGGGAATCTCGGTAATCGTGGTGGTGGCCCTGGTCGTGAGCCAGGTCTCGGGCGCGCTCTACCTGGGAACGGGCCTGATCATCCTGCTCGGAGCCGTCATCTGGGCCTTGGACATCGGGTTGATCGCGGTCGCGATCAAGACCTTCTCCCGCTCGTCGCTCATCACTCGCATGTGAGCTGCGCCCGGGGAGGCGGGCCCTCCGCCGTGACGCAGTACGACTCGCCTGTCGTGCCGTCCCATCCCCCCAGCGAAAGGGATGCGCTCCCTTGAGCCGCCATACGAAGCATCCGTCCGAGCAGAGCTAGGGCCCATGCCCCATGCGAAAGGGTCTTCATCATGCCGCTCCTTTCCATCCTCCTTGACTCAAGCGGCATCCTAAGCGAGAATCGACCTATCGATCCAACTGAAAGAAACGATTCAATCATTCGGGATTTCCGATGGAACTGCGCAACCTCCTCACCTTCCGAACCGTTGCCGAAACGCTGAGCTTCACGCGAGCGGCCGAGTCTCTGAGCTACGCCCAGTCGAGCGTCACCGCCCAGGTCCAAGCCCTCGAGGCCGAGCTGGGAGTTCCGCTCTTCGAGCGGCTCGGCAAACGGGTCCAGCTCACTTCGGCTGGAAATCAGCTGCTGGGCTATGCCAAGAAGCTCCTCCTGCTCGAGGAGGAAGCCCGGCTCGCCGTGACCTCGAACGACGAACCTCAAGGTCCCTTGATCATCGGAGCCCCGGAGAGCCTCTGTACCTATCGGTTGCCGGCGGTGCTGGGAAAGCTTCGCGCCCGGCACCCGAAGATCCAGCCGATCTTCCGGCCGGGAAGCTGTTCGGACCTACGAAGAGCCGTCACGGAAGGAAACCTGGACCTCGCCTTCGTCATGGATCTGGAATCCCCTCATCCGGGGGTCGTCAACGAAACCCTCTTGGCGGAGCCCATCCGGGTGCTCGCGCACCCGCAACATCCCTTGAGTGCGTCAGCGAACGTCACCGCCTCGGATCTGAAGGAGGAGACCCTGCTGCACGTGGAGGCCGGATGTAGTTACCGGAGCCTTTTCGAGCGGGCCATGGCCGAGGCCGGCGTCCGGAACGAGACCGTCATCGAGTTCTCGAGCATCGAGGCCATCAAGCAATGCGCCATGGCGGGAATGGGTATCGCCGTCCTCCCCGAGGTCGCCGTCCGGGACGAGCTCGCGCGGGGAGACCTGGCGGAGCTGCTCTGGCACCGTGAGGACTTCTCCGTCACCACCCAGATGACCTGGCACAAGGAAAAATGGCTCTCTCCCGCCTTGAGCGCCTTCTTGGAGATCACCCGAGAGGCGTTCGGCGAACAGCGGCGGGATTACGGCGCGTAGATCATCTTGCGGGCCATCCCCCCATCCAGGACCAGGTTCTCCCCCGTGATGAAGCCGGCCTCCTCCGAGCAAAGGAAGAGGGCGGCGGCAGCCACCTCCTCGGGAGGCCGCGCCGAGCGTTTCTTCCAGCCGCTGACATCAATCCATCCGGGGCTGATGCAATTCACCCGCACGTCGGGCCCCAGACTGATCCCCAGGGAATGCGTAAGGGCCACGATCCCACCCTTGGAGGCAGAGTAGGCCGCCGTATCCGGTTCGGAGATCATGGCCCGGGTCGAGGCCATGTTGAGGATCACGCCCCGGCTGGCCCTCAGGGCTGGCGCAGCGTACTTGGACGCCAAGAAGACGCGAGCCCCCTCCGCGAGGAAGCGCTTGGCAATCGCCTTGCCGATCCCCTGGGCGCCCCCCGTCACGATGGCGACCTTGCCGTCCAACCTCATGCTCCCGCCCTATCTAATCCGTTTTACTTCTTCTTCCACTTGAGCTGCGAGATCACGATGACGATCTCATCGACCAGGCCGAGGGCGCCCTGCGCAATGTCCTTGTAGTGGAGGGTCTTGGAGGCCGAAAGAACGTTCACGGCCAGGGGGAAGAGCTGGTCGAGAACGGGGATGTTGCCGACGAAGGGAATGAGGGCGGCCAGCATGCCGACGGCCGTGGCTTTGATGGCCTCCTGCTTGTTGAAGGCCTCGCCGCGGTGGGTGAGCCAGTAGATCGAGAGTCCCTTGGCTGCTCCCAAGGCCACCTCGATGGCGATGGGAATGACCAGGGCAGGAAGGGCGTCAAACTCGCCGACCTGCATGACCTTGGATAGGGGCAGTTCGACGTCGTAGTCCTTGGTGCTGACCTTGACGAGGCCCGTCCGGGGCGTCTTGCCGAAGTCGTAGACCGTCGGCGCCATGAGTTGATAGCGCAGAGTGACCACCGAGCCGCGGGTGCTCACGAGGCCATCGAAACGCTTCTGCATCTCGACGGCGAACGCACGGGCCATGGCATCGGACTTCTGGCTGGTCGCCTGGACGTCGGAAGCCACGGAGGAAGCGAGGGGAGACTGCGCGAGCTGGCCGCATCCGGTCAGGCTGCTGGCCAGGAAGGTCGTCATCACGAGGAGGCTGATCCGATTTCGCATGGGGTGAAGGCTCCGTCTATTCAGGGGAGGTTACCAGCAATTGTTAACCTCATTTACATATAGCCTTACCCCGGATTTCACCTCACCAAGATCAAGATAAATGGAAGTTAAGCTTACTTTAACGAATTTGAAGCTCAGCCGGGACGGCGGGCGAGGACGGTGGCGAGATAGCGTGCGAGGCCGGCGTAGGTCGCGTCGTCCCAGAAGTTCATGTACTGCTTGAGGAAGCGGTCTTGGTCCTCGGGCGAGAACTCGAGCATGGCGAGGGCCTTCATGGCAGTGGAGATGCGATGGCCCTTCAGCTCGCGATGGGGCTCGTAGGGAACGTCGATGCCGTGGCGCTCCCGGAAGAGGTCGCGAACCAGGTAGTCGGCTTGCTGGCGAGAATTGAGGGTCATGGCGTGATTCCTCTCAGGCGGGGGGCTCTTCATGGTGCGCGACTTCCCCGGAGAGAGCAAGCCGGAGAACTCGGTTCTCCGGCTTGCCGAGACGCCATGCGGCCTGAGCGTGAGCTAGGCCTTGGTGGGCTTCAGCTCAACCTTGATCCAGTCCGAGGCGCGCTTGTCGAACTCCTGGAAAGCCTCGATGACGGACTTCAGGGGCTTCTTCTGGGTGAGGATCTTGCTGGGGTCGATCGCCCCGGTCCGGACCAGCTCGATCAGCTCGGGCAGGTACTTGCGGTGGTTGCAATTGCCCATCTGGAGGGTGAGGTTCTTGTTCATCGCCGTTCCGATGGGGAAGAGTTGTACGGTCTTGGGATAGACCCCGATGATCGAAAGGGTACCCGCCTTGCAAAGCGCCTCGACAGCCCAGAAGAGGGTCTGGGAGGGGGCGTCTCCGGGGTGCCAGTTATCGCCCTGCGGGTTGGCCTCGGGAGCGACTTGTTCGACCTCCTGACGGAAGATCTTTTCGAGCTTGCGGGCCTCCTCGGCGGCGGGCCCCGAATGCGCATGGTTGGCGTCCACCCCGACGGCGTCGATCGCCCGATCCACCCCGATGCCGCCCGTCAGGCGCTTGAGGGCCTCCACCGGGTTCTCCTTCTCGTAGTCAACCACCTCGGCCCCCTGGGCCCGCGCCATGTTGAGGCGCGACGGGATGCAGTCGACGGCGAAGACCCGTCCCGCCCCCATGAGCTTGGCGGAGGCGATCGCCATCTGCCCGACCGGGCCGCAGCCGAAGACCGCCACCGTGTTTCCCGGCTGGATCTCGGCAACGTCCGCCCCGAAGTAGCCCGTGGGGAAGATATCCGAAAGCAGGATGGCTTGCTCGTCGGTGATCACCTCGGGAAGCTTCACGAGGTTGGCGCTGGCGAAGGGCACCCGGACCTTTTCGGCCTGCATGCCGTTGAAGGGGCCGGACTCGGCGGGCCCGCCGTAGAAGGCGGAGCCGGCCGCGGGCCCGTTGGGGTTGGCGTTGTCGCACTGAGACGTGTAGCCCGCCCGGCAGTAGGAGCAGTACCCGCAGCAGATGGTCGAGGGAATGACGACGCGATCACCCACCGAAAGGTTTCGCACGTCCGATCCCAGCTCCTCGACGATGCCCACTCCCTCGTGGCCCAGGATGGTGCCGGGTTTCATGCCGGTCATGGTGCCGCGGATCATGTGCAGGTCGGTGCCGCAGATGGCGCTGGCGGTCAGGCGCACGACGGCGTCGGTCGGCTCCTGGATCTTGGGATCCGGGACGTCCTCGAGCCGGATATCCCCCACTCCTCGAAAAACGACGGCTTTCATCGGCCCTCCTCATGAAACGAGCGCGCGGCGCTCATGGGGGGTGCACCGCACCGAGGTGCAAGTCACCGAGGTGCGCGGCACCAGGATAGCCGGGAGGGGCGGCGATGCCAATCGGCGATCAGGGCTAATTCACTCGAGGACTTCGGGGAGAGTCGGCTCCGCCTGCATCTGGACGCAGCGGATGCGGCGCAGGGTGCCGAGGCTCAGCTCCTCGTCGAAGAGATCCCGGTTGATGGCCTGTCCGGCGATCGCCCCTTGCCCCGCCGCCACGATCATCTGGCAGTTGGCAGGAGTGAGGCAGCCTGCGGCGTAGAGGCCCTTCACGCTAGTGAGGCCGTCGAGGTCCACCCGGACCTGGCCCTCGGCGTCCACCTCGGCGCCGAGCATGCGCGCGAGGCGGTTATGGTAGAGGTCTCCTTGAACGGCAAAGAGGATGTCCAGCGCGAGGCGCCGGCCGCCTTCGAAGCCCAGGGCCGTGAGCTGGCCGTCATCGTGCTCCACATGGGCGATACGGCCCGTGAAGAGGGGAATCTCGTACTCGGCGAGCCAGGCCTCGTGGCGATCGCTCCAGAGGGGCGGATGGCCGTTGGTCACCACCATGATCGCCGCGCTGTAGTGAAGCATGGCGAGCGCATATTCCACCGCCTCATCGTTATGCCCAAAGATGGCGATGCGCTTGCCTTGCACCCGGTAGGCGTCGCAGTCCTTGCAGAAGAACATGCTCCGGCCGAGACAAGGCTTGACCTCGGGGATGTCCGGGGGAACATGGGTGATGCCGGTGGCCAGGAGCAGGCGCTTCGCGCGATAGCGGGACGTGGGCGTCTCGACCTCGAAGCCGTCGGGAATCCGGCGGGCCTCGACGATGTCGTCTCTGCGGCAGTCAGCCCCGTAATGCGTGACCTGCTTTCGCCCGCGCTCGAGCAAAGCATCGCCCGAGACGCCCTCAGGGAAGCCGAGGTAGTTCTGGACGTCGGGCTCCCAGACGGCCATGGAATGCCCCGAGTCGATGAGCAACGTGTCGCGCATCGCGCGCCCGAGGTAGATGGCCGCGGAAAGGCCCGCGAGCCCCCCTCCGACGACGATGACGTCCCGGAGGCGCTGCTCCGGATCGCGAGGCGGCGGGCCGGGGGTTGGGGAAAGGGGCTCCGGCATGGCGCGAACCGTCCTCTCGCTTCCATGGGATCTCGCGCCCATCCTACGCGTCCGCGCGCGCGCCTCGTATGGCCAAAATGCCCGAGCTTCGCGGGCGGGGAACGTGCAGCGGCGCTACTTGATGCCCCGGCCGGTGAGCAGGAGCCAGGGTGTCCGCCAGAGAATCGTCAAGTCGAGCGGCAAGGAGACCCGTTCGGCGTACTCCCGGTCGTAGCGGAGCTTGGTGGGAATGTCCAGGTCGTCCCGGCCGTGGATCTGCGCCCAGCCGGACAGGCCGGGACGGACGGAGAGGACGGTCTCGCGGTCGTCTTCGGACCAGTCGGTTTCCACGATCGAGGGGACCTCGGGACGCGGCCCGATGAAGCTCATATCCCCCTTGAGGATGTTGAGGAGCTGCGGGAACTCGTCCACCGACGTCCGGCGCAAGAGGCGACCGAGGTGCGTGATCCGAGGGTCGTTCCGCTCGGTCAGCTCGGGCCCCAGCTTGGGCGCGTTGGCCACCATCGAGCGGAACTTGTAGATCGTGAAGGGCTTGCCGCCCCGTCCCATCCGGGCCTGCTTGAAGATGGCCGGCCCCGGAGATTCCAGGCGGATGGCGATCGCCAAGCCGACGAGCACGGGCAGGAGCACGAGGCCCAGGGTCAGCGCGAAAACGAGATCGGCCAAGCGCTTCAGGGGGAGGTAGGCGTTCGCTTTCACCGGCGATGGCGCTCCAGGAGGGAAGTCGTCCGGCGGATGACCTCCGAGACGTCGTCGGGCGTCATCTTGGGGTAGAGGGGAAGCGAGAGCATGCGCGAATAAGCGGCCGTCGCGACCGGGGTGTCGGTGGGCGAGACGCCTAGCGTCCGCTGGTAGAAGGGATGATGGGTGATCGGGATGAAGTGCACCGAGGTGCCGACCCCTTCCTCCTTGAGCGCGTCGAGGAAGGCATCCCGATCGATCGTCAACGCCTCGGGGTTGAGGCGGATCACGTAGAGATGCCAGGCATGCACGTCGCCCTTGGCTTCGTCGGCCCCGGGAGGCAGCTCGAGAGCGGAGAGGCCCGCGAAGGCCTGGTTGTAGCGATCGGCGTAACACCGGCGGACCTGCTGCATGGCGTCGAAGCGCGCCATCTGAGCCAGTCCCAGGGCGGCGGCCATGTCGGTCATGTTGTACTTGAAGCCGGCCTCCTGCACCTCGTAGTACCAGGAGCCCGCCGCCGTGTAGCGCTTCCAGGCATCCCGCGAGATGCCATGGAGGCCCATGACGCGGATCCGGTCGGCGGCTTCGGCGTGGGGCGTGGTGAGCATGCCGCCCTCGGCGGTGGTGAGGTTCTTGGTGGCGTAGAACGAGAAGGCCGTGTAGTCGCCGATCGAGCCGACCTTCCGGCCCCGGTACGAAGTTCCCACCGCATGGGCAGCATCCTCGATGATCGCAAGGCCGTGCTCCTGGGCCAGCGCCAAGAAAGCGTCCATCTCGGCGGGATGGCCCGCGTAGTGGACAGGGATGATGGCCTTGGTGCGGGGGGTGATCTTGGCGGCGGCCGCTTCGGGGCTGAGGCAGAGCGTGACGGGATCGACGTCGGCCAGCACGGGCGTGGCTCCGACGTGGAGGATGGTGTTGACCGTCGCGCAGAAGGTCAGGGGGGTGGTGATCACCTCATCGCCGGGGCCGACTCCCGCGGCCAACAAGGCCAGGTGCAGGGCGGCGGTGCAGGAGTTGAGTGCGACCGCGTGGGGGGCGTCCACGAAGTGGGCGAAATCGGCTTCGAATTGCTTGGTCTTGGGGCCGGTGGTGATCCAGTCCGAGCGCAGGACCTCGGTGACGGCTTGGATTTCCTCCTCCCCGATCAGGGGAAGAGCGTAGGGGATGTAGCGATTGGACTCGGTCACAGAGGGCCCTCCTGGGGAACGGCTCGGGAAGAAAGGTCGTGGGGCGCGCGCAGGTCCTGGGTTCCGGGGCGGGCCTGGTCGTGGGCGATCGCCCCTTCCAAGAGGCTCCGGATCGCCGCGTCCGAGTGGCGCGAGACGGCTTCGCGGAGGCCTGCCAACACTCCGCTCCACCAGTTCGGATCCGGAGGGTTGGGGGAGCGGGCGGCGAAGACCTGGGGATGCTCGGTAGGGCGCGTGCCCTCGGTGGTGACCAGCAGCTCCTCGTAGAGCTTCTCGCCGGGCCGCATGCCGGTGAAGACGATTTCGATATCCTCTTCCTTGAGACCCGAGAGCTTGATCATGTTGCGCGCCAAGTCCAGAATCCGGACGGGTTCGCCCATATCCAGCATCAGCACCTCGCCGGAGCGGCCCAGAGCGCCGGTTTGAAGCACCAGGGTAACGGCTTCGGGGATGGTCATGAAGTAGCGGGTCATCTCAGCGTGCGTAACGGTGATGGGGCCGCCCTTGGCGATCTGCTCGCGGAAGCGGGGGACCACCGAGCCGCGGCTGCCGAGCACGTTGCCGAAGCGCACCGCCAGGAACTTGGTCCGGCCGGGATGACGGCCTGCCAGGTCCTGTAGGGCCAACTCCGCAAGGCGCTTGGTCTTGCCCATGATCGAGCTGGGGCGGACGGCCTTGTCGGTCGACACGAGGAGCACGCTCTCGACGACGGCTTCCAATGCGGCGGTGGCGATGGCGAGCGTGCCGAGGACGTTGTTATGGGCGGCTTCGGCGGGACTGTCCTCCATCAGGGGGACGTGCTTATGGGCAGCGGCATGGAAAATCAGCTGCGGGCGATGCTCAGCGAGCACCTGGCGGATCCGGCCCTCGTCGCGCACGTCGGCGACCACCGGGACGATCGTGAGGCCCTCGGGAGCCACGGCACGCAACTCTTGATCGATCTGATAGACCGCGTACTCGTGGTGGTCGAGGACGATGAGGCTTTCGGCTCCCAGCGTCACGATCTGGCGGCAGAGCTCCGAGCCGATGGAGCCTCCGGCGCCGGTGACCATGACGCGCTTGCCTTCGAGGTAGCCCAGGAGCGAGGAGTCGATCACGACGGGGTCGCGGCCGAGGAGGTCCTCGATCTGGATATCGCGAAGGTGGGTGATGCTGACCTCGCCGGTGACGATCTCATGGAGCGAGGGAACGATCTGGACCTTGGCGGGGGTGGCGGCGCAGAGTTGGAGGATCTGGCGCTGTTCCTTGGCCGGCGCCGAGGGCATGGCGAGCACGATGAGGTCGACGGCATGGCGTGCGACGGTATCGGCGACGGCATGGCGATCGCCCAAGACCGGCACCCCATGAATCCGCATGCCGCGCTTGTCGGGGCGATCGTCCAGGAAGCCTACGGGCCGCAGGCCTCGTTCGGGCTGGCGCAGCATGTCCCGCACGAGCATCTCCCCGGCGTCCCCAGCTCCGATGACCAGGACCCGGGTGGATTCGCCGGGGCGGGAGACCGGCTGCATCTCGTGCCAATAGCGCAGCATGAAGCGCGAGCCACCCATGAGGACCAGGCTGAGGATCGCCTCGATGGCCACGATGGATCGCGGGAAACTGGCATTTGACGTGAGATACAACAGGAACGCAAAGGCGAAGGTGCCCGTGGCCGTGGACATCGCGACGGCCATCGCCTCGCGGACGCCCAAGTAGCGCCAGACATGCTGGTAGAGGCCCCAGACGGAGTTACTGGCGACGCGAAGGACCGGCACCGCGAGGAAGAAGAGCCAGAACTGGTGGATATGCGCGACGTGCACGTCCCCCTCGAAGCGAAGCCAGAAGGCGAGCCAGTAGGCGACCGTCACGACCAGGAGGTCGAGGACGGGGGCGATCAAGCGCAAGAGGGAGGTTCGAAGCGTCTGCATGCGGCCCTCCTAGTCGCGCTTCCTAAAAAAGCCGACATAGTGGCTTCTCAAGAAGGGGAAGGCCTCGAGCAGGAGGCAGAGGCCCCAGGCCATGGGGGCCAAGCATCGCGCGAGGGGCGGCAGGAGGGTCACGGCCTCCAGGTGGCGCTCGCAGGTCGGGAAGAGGCGTGCGAGCTCGCGGGCCGTCATCGGGACGAGGTCCGAGTTGCGCGGATCGGTGAGGCGCATGTCGTACCAGAGGAGCACGCCTCCGGGCTTCAGCACGCGCAAGACTTCGTCGGCCACCCGGCGCCGGATCTCGGCATCGACAATCGAGCTGAAGGCGGTTCCTTGCATGACGAGGTCGAACGTCGCGTCCGCGAAGGGCAGCTGCTGCGCGTCCGCAAGCTCGAAGTGGAGCTGAGGCGCCAGCATGCGGGCATATTCGAGGCGTTCGCTCAGGAGGTCCACGCCGTGGAGGTGTTCGGGGCGCGCGCCGAGGTCGAGCAGGCGGCGCAGGTCGGAGCCGGTGCCGCAGCCGAGGTCGAGGATCTGGCACTCGGAGAGGTCGTGCAGGCCGGCCCGGGAGAGCATCCGCAAGAGGCCGCGCTCACGCCCCTGGAGGATGAAGAGGTTGCCGGGATGGAAGGCCGAGTAGAAGTCGGCGGGCAGGCGGCGGGCGCGATCGCCGTAGACCTCCGTGAGGCGTTTTTGCTCGTCGGTCACGCTCATGCCTCCATCACCTCCAGGAACCGCTGCGCCAGGACCCGGTAGTCGTGATGCGCCTTCACGAAGGCCCTGCCGCTGGCGCCCATGGCGGCGCGCTCGGCCGGGTCGATCGCCATCAAGCGGGTGATGGCGGAGGCGATCGCCTCCGGATCCTCAGGCGGCACCGAGAAGCCGCAGGCACTTTCGGCCACCGGGTCGTTCCCCGCCTCCACCGAATGGATGATCGGCTTCGCCGCCATCATGTAGTCCATGAGCTTGTTGGGGCTGATGCCGAAGCGGTACAACGGCACCCGGTTCCAGCCGAGGTAGAGCGCGTCCGTCGCGTCCAGGAGAGCCGGAACCGCCCCCTTGGGCAAGGGCGGAAGGAACACGACATTATCCATCCCCTGAGCCCGGCTTTGCAAGGCGTCCTTCTCAGGGCCCTGACCCACCAGGAGCAGCGTGACCGGCTGGCCCGCCAGCTTCGGCGCGGCGTCGATCAGATGGTGCATGGCATTAGCGAGGCCGTGCGAGCCGGCGTAGCCCACGATGAAGCGTCCCTGCGCCCGGAGACGCTCCAGGACCTCGCGGTGCAGCTCGGGAAGCGGGTCAGCGGAGGCTTCCCATTCTTGGACGTCGATACCGTTGGGCAGGTAAGCGAACTTCTCAGGAGCCATGCCGTGCTCGCGCATATGGGCCTCCGCCTTGGGAAGCATCGAGACGACCCGATCCGCCGCGCGGTACGCGTCGTTCTCGGCCTTTTGCATCCCCATGATGAAGGGATGCCAGGCAGGGATGTTGCCCAGCTCCATGGGGGAGAGCGGCCAGAGGTCGTGCACCTCGAAGATCACGCGGCCCTTGGCGCCGTGGCGCTTCGCCAGGCGGGCGATGCGGCGGGCCGGGTAGATGTCCAGGGGGTAAGTGGAGGACGCGATTACCGCATCGGGTTTCAGCTCGGCGGCAAGGCGGGCGGCTTCCTTGTAGGCCCCCCCCACGAAGGCCAGCATGTTGCGGACGCGGCCGAGGCCGTTCCCCTGGTAGGAGGGCGTGGGAAGAAAGCGATAGCGGATACCTTCGAGCGTAAGGTCTCCGGCGTCGGGGTTCCGGGTGCGCAGATGAGACTGAGTGGCTGCCAGGATCGTGACGTCATGGCCCTGCCGCACCCATTCGCGCGCCATGTAGAACGGGCGGTGCTCCATGCCGAAGGGAGGTCCCCCCGCGTAGTGGTTAATCAATAAGATAGTCATGGGTCCGCGGCTGGCCTTCGAGGAGTTCCTGGTAGACGGCTTCCAGCTGGTCGGCGTTCTGGCGCCAATCGTAGGCGCGACGGATCAACGCGCGGCCGTTGGCTCCCATGTCCGCGCGGAGGCTCGAATCGTCAAGTAAGCGTTCGAGCGCGTCGGCGAGCATCTCGGGATCCTTCGGGGGGACGAGCAGTCCGGTCACCTCGTCGAGGACGACCTCTCCGAGGCCGCCGACCCAGCTCGCCACGATGGGCAAACCACATGAGGCCGCTTCCATCGCCGACTGGGCGTAGCCCTCGAGATCCCGGACCACGGGCATGGCGTAGACGGTCAGGCCCCGCAGGAACTTCGGCCGTTCGTCCGGCGAGACGTACCCTAAAAAGGAGGTGCGGTTGGCCATCGCGAGCTCCCGTGCGAGCCGATCGAGCTCCGCATGGTCCTGGCCCTCGCCGGCCAGCAAGAGACGGAGCGGCCGTTCGGGGTTCCGCTGCACGATCAACCTCAGGGCGCAGATCAAGAATTCCTGCCCGCTATCGGATTCCAAGGGCAGCGCGCAGCCGATGGTCGGGACCTCCGGCTCTTCTCCCGGGGAGAAGCGCGACAAGTCCACCCCCGGAGGAATCACGTCCAGTTTCCGTCCCGACACCCGCGCAGAGACCATATGCGCGAGCGCATGGCTGGGCGCCACCAGGCGATCTGCCTGGCGCAAGGTCTCGACCAGCTTGCCCTTCCCGAACGGGCTGCGGCGATGCAAGGCCATGACTTCCTCGGAACCGACCGAGAGGACGAAGGGCTCATACTCGGATTGCAAGCCAAGCTCCCCGTAGGGGCTCGCTCCGAAGGCATGCAACACGTCCGGAATCAGGCTATCGATCAGCCCTTGGACCTGGCGCACGAGCATGGTCCGCCCCATGGGACCGGGCAGCTTGGGGAAGACGGTATGGACCTCGACCCCGGGAATGCCACCCATCTGCAGGGAGACCACGTGGACGTCCCAGTGGCGTCGGAGCAGCTCGGTGGCCCAGCGCGCGAGGTTGGGGTCAGTAGCATCTCCCAGGAGGAGCGCGCGTAGGCTCATCGCCGACCTCCATGGGCTGAGCGCAACTCCTCGTAATCGGCCTTGAGGGTGGCCGCCACGCTCCTCGGATCGTGCCAGCGCTCGACGAAGCGGCGGCTCTGGCGCCCGCGTTCGGCAAGCTCGGAACGCCGCACGGTGAGCCAGTCGCGAAGGACGGCCTCGATCGTCGCGGGCTCCGCCTGGATCAACGGAAGCTCCTGGCGCATGGCCTCCGGGATGAACCCCAGGTCTCCGTCGCGCAGGTAGCAGATGACGGGCTTGCCCAGGGCCATGAGTTCGGTGGCTAATCCGCCGTACCAGCCGCAGAGAAGCTGATCGATCAGGAGATCGGCGCGCAGGTAAAGGCTCCGCGCCTCGGCGTGAGAGAGACCCTCCACCAGGACGAACTCGAAGGGAATGCCTTCCTGCTTGAGGCGCTCGACGGCGGCGAGGATGTGCCGCGTGCCCTTCATGCCGCGGTGGCTGGGGGCATGCAGCACCACCGGGACTTCCGCCGGGGCGGGATTCGAGGCCGGGGCCCAGTCGTCGAGGTCGATGTGCGCGTAGGGCAGGAAGCGGGTCTGTGCCGGCAGGACGTGCATGAGATCGGGGTTCAAGGAGTAGATGCGATCGGCGTAGCGCGCGAATTTGGCGATCTTCCAGCGCTTGTGGCAATCGAGTTCGGGCGAGTACTCGCCGGGGTCGACCTCCGTGACGGGGCTGATGGCGAAGTGCTCGCGGCAGTAATCCCCCTGGCGGGCATCGTTGCCCTGGTAGGTGACGACGAGGGTCTTGCCGGCGCGCTTGAGCCACGGCAGATCCCGAAGTTCGAAGAGGCGGGCGTAGAGCTGGTAGGCCTTCCGAACGGGCTTCGGCACTCCCTCCAGGGCGGAGGCATTCTCCGGCACCCAGTGCGGAAGGATCGACATGCCGAAGTTGAAGTGAAGAACGTCGACCTCGCGGAGTGCCCGCCAGAGCAGGTTCCAGCGGCGCGCTTCGAAGCGCCAGAGAGGATCGCCCTGGGGCCAGAGGATCTCGTCGGTAGGATAGTCGTAGACCGTGCTGCGAAAGGCCACAGCGCGGCTATCGAGGCCGAGTTCCCGTTCGGCTCGCGCCAGTTGCTGGGGGTTCCCCCCGACCATCAGAGGGGTGTGCAGGACACGGATGGAGGGCATCAGACCTGACCTTGCTACGTTGTCGCGGCGGCGCGGCGGCCGCGCATCGTGATGCCGTAGAAGTCGCTGTGCGAGTGCACCACCTGGAGGCCGGCCCGCTCAAACCAGTCCCGGACCTCGTCGAGCGTGTGCTTCGTGCAGTCCTCGGGATGGTACCAGTCGTAGTTGATGGCGTGGTTCTCCTCGAGCGAGAGATCCGGGTTCCAGAAGCATTTGACGAAGAAGTGGTAGAACAAGCGCTGCACGTCGTAGTCGCCTGCGGGAATCTCGAGGAGGTCGAGGGCGGGCACCGAGACTTGCTGGTTCAAGGAGGAGAGGGCGCGGCCGAACTCCGTGAACTGCGCGCTGAGAGCGATCGCCTCTTCGTACGGAAGCCCCGCCATCCGCTCGCGCACGAACTCGTCGACGAACTCCCGGACGGGCGCCTTCCGCTTGTAAACGTAGATCGCGAGCTCCCCGCCGGGTGCCAGGCGGCGACTCACGTTCTCGAAGGCCTCGAAGGGCGAGCCGGTATGGTGAAGGACTTCCTGGCAGTAGATGAAGTCGAATTTCCCCAGCTCGCTCAGATCCCCGAGCAGATTGCCGGGTCGGACGGTGACGTTGGCGTAATCGGCCAGGTTGGCTCGGGCCACCTCCGCCGCCACCAGGTCGATGCCCACGACCTCGGTCTCGGGCGGGACATGTCGGCTCAACAAGGCCGTGACGCGCCCGTTGCCGCAGCCCGCGTCCAGGACCCGTTTCTTGTCCTTCAGGTAAGACGCAAGGTCCTCGGCGGAGGCGAAGCCGTTCCGGGTGAGGATCCAGTTGCGGATGCGCGACCCCTCGCGAAGGGTCTCGGCGAAGGCCAGGTCGTGGTTATTCTCCCACTTATCCTTGAAGCTGCGGGGGGTATTGGTCATGACGCTCACTTGATCTCGTAAAATGGCCGTCGCGCTTGTCATTATATCATCCGAGAAACGCGAAAACCGCATCAGGTCTACTCGGAGCGGCAGAGGTCGGCGACTCCCTCCGCGAAATTCACGCGGGGCGCGCCCAGCCGCTCGCGCATGCGATCGATGGCTCCGATCAGGTCACGGGGCGAGGCGGCCTCATCCACCTGGAAGAGTGGCGGACGCCCCACCTTTGTGCCGATGATCTCGGCGATCCGCCGAAGCGACAGGACCTCGGGACCCCCGACGTTCAACGTCTCCGAACCCTCCAAACCCAGACATGCCTCGATCGCCTGGGCTGCATCCGAGACGTGAAGGGGGTTGATTTGCAGCCCGTCAGGGCCTTGCAGGCTGATCGGGTTGCCCTCGCGCACGTTGCGTACCAGGCGGGGAATCAGCATATCCGGCTTCTGGCCCCGTCCGTAGACGAAGAAGAAGCGCAAGACGGCCACCGGGAAGCAGGAGGCGTAGCTTTCGACCAGAAGCTCGCTCGCTCGCTTGGTCGAGGTGTAATGCCCCAGCGAGGCGACGGGCAACGGGTCATGCTCGTGGAAAGGCTGGGCGCCGAAGCCGTACACCCCCCCCGAAGAGGCGTAAATGAAGCGCTTCACCCCCGTCCGATGCGCCCAATCCAGCAACCGCGAGGTGCTGCCCAGGTTCACCTCGTAGACATGGGGGGCGGAGGCGGGGAAGTCGCGGAAGTACGGGGACTGCGCGAGGTGGATCACGGTGTCGATGCCGTCGGGAAGAGCGTCGGGGAGGCGAGGCTCGCTGAGGTCATGCGGGATCCAGGTGACGGAGCCGGGGTCGGTGGGGATTTCGCGGGCGATCGCCCAGACCGAATGGCGATCGGCGATGCGCTCGAGCAGGTGAGAGCCGATGAGCCCGGTGGCGCCGGTGACGAGCAGGTTGGACATATTGGCTCCTTTACGGGGTGGGAGTGGCCGGTGCTTGTCGGGCCCCTTGCCAAAGCTTTCTCACGAGGGTCCATTCGCGGCGATCGAGGGCCCCCAGCAGGACGAGCAGGACGAGGAAGGCGACGCCGGTCCCCAGCTTGAACGCGCCTCCCAGCCAGGATACCGGCAGGGAGAGCCAGGACAAGAGCAAGGTGAGCCCCAGGGTCACGGCGATGGCGACCAGGGCGCGGCGGGCTTCGTAGCGGATGGGCATGAGCCGCTGGGACTGGAAGCCATAGGCCAGCGTCAGGAACGTGTAGGCCGCGGCCATGGCGACGCTCGCGCCGAGCATGCCCCAGCGCGGCATGAGCAGGAGGTTCAAGAGGACGTTGAGCAGAGCCGCTCCCCATGAGAAGAGGGCCAGGTAGCCGGTCTTCTTGGTCAGCGAGATGCCGAGGGCCGTGACCTGGGTGGAGGCGAAAGCCGTCATGGCGAGTGCGAGGGGGCCCACGGCGACGGCCGCCCCGTAGAAGGCGGGGGTCGTCACCAGGCGCAGCAGTTCCGGGGCGAAGGCCGTGAGCATGACGCAGAGGAAGCCGAAGCCCATCAGGAGGTAGGTCATGACCTGGCCGAAGAAGCCGGTGGCGGCCTCGGGATCGTCCTCATGGAGGCGAATGGCGAAGGGACCCCAGGCCTGGCCGATGGCGCCGATCACGAGGTTGAAGACGCTGGCCAGCTGCAACGCGACGGCGTAGAGGCCTACCTGGTCGAGCGTGGTCAGCTTGCCGAGCATGACGCGATCCGAGGCCGAGAAAACCCAGTACGCCAAGGAGGCAGGCACCAGCGGCAAGCCGTAGCGCAGGAACTCCCCCAGGACGCGGAGCGAGAAGCGGGGCCTCAGGACATCCCGCACCGTGTAGAGACGAACGGGTAGCATGACGAGCGCCCCCAGCAAGGCTCCCCCGAGGATTCCCGGGACTCCGAGCTTGAGGACCATGGCGGCGGTAAGGCTGAAGCCGAGGCTGAGAAGCGTGCTCAGGACGTTGAGGTTGACGAAGGCCCGCGCCTGAAAGCGGTTTCGCAGGACCTGCGCGCAGGTGCCATTGATCAAGGTGACGGGCACGGCCAACATGGCCAGGGCCAAGATCTGGGCTGCATGCGGATCTGTGCCGAGCGCCCAAGACGAGAGCGGTCCGATGAGGGGAAGGAAGAGGAGCAAGACGCCGAAGCACCAGGCAGCGAGGAAGGCCAGCCAGGTGGAGGTCAGCTCCTGGCGCTCGGATTCGGTCTTCGTCTCATGGAAGAGCCGTGAGTAGGCGCTGTCGCCGCCCAGCGCGAGGATGGCGGCCACCAGGCCTGCCAGGGTGGTCACGTAGCTCCAGGTGCCGTAGTCCGCGGGGCTCAGCACGCGGGTGTAGAGCGGCAGGGTGATGAGGAGGCTCGCCTTCAGTAGGATTTCTCCCCAGCCGTAGACGAGAAGATCCTTGGCGAGCTTCCGGAGCTGGCTCACCCGGGTTCTCCGGAGGGCATGACGCCGATACGCGGCAGAAGGTCGGCGAAGACGCTCCCGATGGCTTCGATCGAGTGATGCTTCTCAAGGAAGGCGCGCCCGCGGCGTCCCAGTTCGGGAAGCTCGTCGCGGTGGGCGTAGGCCCAGCGCAGGCGATCGGCGACTTCGAGGGGACCGGTGTTGAGGATGGGAAGATCACCCGGGGGCAGGACACCGGTCTTGGCATAGAGCTCGACGAGGTCGTCACGCAGGTAGCAAAGGACCGGCTTCTCCATGGCCATGGCCTCCATGGCGAACATGGCGTACCAGCCGATGACGAATTGATCGGCCACCAGGTCCACTTCAGCCATGGCCTCGCGGATCCGGTCGTTGCTGACCCGCTGCAGGAGGATGAGTTCGATGTCGAAACCTTCGCGCTTGAGGAGGTCGACCGCGTCCACGAGGTACTGGGTACCCTTGACGGCCTTGTGGTTGGGCGCGTGAAGGACCTTGAAGCTTCCGCTGCGTGCGGGCATGGGCAGGGGCTTCCAGCGCTCCAGGTCGATGGCGAAATGGCCGGACATGAGGGTGTCCCAGCGCAGCATGTAGTCGACCCACTCGCAGCCGCCGATCACCCAGTCCGCATGGCGGGTCCAGCGGTCCACGTTCCGGGCGATCCGGCGGTGGTTCAGGATGATGTCCGGGTAGTCGATGCCCATCGCATGGCGGAAGTGCAGGTTGCGCGAGCGGGTCATGACCTGCACGTCGGAGCCGTACGGCATCACGACGACCTTGGTACCGGCGATCGCGTAGAGCAAAGGCTCGATCCGCCCGATCACCGGGCGATTGAGGCAACCGCCGTAGAAGTAGAAGAACAGGCAGCGGTAGGTGAACAAGGCCCGCGCGAGCAACACGTAAGGAGAGAGGAAGACACCCAGGGCATTGGATTGCCAGCCCGAGAGGGTCACGTCGAATTCCTGGGTGATGTAGGTGCCGCCCGGAGCGAAGGTTTCGACGCGGTAGCCGAAGCGATTCAAGGCCTGCTTGTGATAGATGCTGGTGATCAGGCGATCGGGTCCGATGCCCACGTCGAAGCGCTTGGGGAAGACACGCGAGACTGCCGCGATCGCCAAGAAGAAAGGCACCATCAGCAACTCCAGCGGAATCGCCGCCAGCCGCAGCCAATCCGAGCGGTTCATCGCGCGTCCTCGCGCCGCGTCAGGCAAAGCAGCACCAAGTCCTTGTTATGGGCCTGCATGTCCACGAGGTCGAAGCCCTCACGCTTCATCAGCGTGACGAGCTTCTTGGGGGACTCCCGGTAGGCATGGTAGGCATCGGGGGCGCCATGCGGGACGTAGAAGACCTGGTAGTTCGGGTAGATCACGAAGCGCCCGTCGCGGTACGGGTAGTCCACGCCCCCGGTGCGGAAGCGGTGGTGCAGCCAGCCCTTGAGGCGCGAGAGCATAAGCCGGACGCGCAAGTACGGCGTCTCATGGCGGTCCCCCATCCAGATGAGCAGCCGGCCTCCCGGCTTGAGGATGCGGCGCGACTCGCGAAGCGTCTGCTCCAGCGAACAGACGTGGTCAAGGCTGGTCCCGTAGACCAGCGTGTCGAAGCTGGCATCCTCGAAGGGCATGAACTCGCTGCAGCCGACGATCCGCAGGCCCCGGAAGTCCCCGTCCGCGATGGGGTCGAGTCCCACCAGATCGAAGCGGGGGCCGTCCGCGCCGAAATCCAGGTAGCCCGGCAATTCGAGCATGCCACAGCCGACGTCCAGGAGGCGCCCCTCGGCGGCATGCCTGCGGATGAACTCACGGAAGCGCGCGACATCCGGGCGATCCGGAAGCGAGAGCGAGCCTTCCTTGAGGACCTGGTAGCTGATGTAGCCGTTGTTGCTGAGCACCTTGTTGAGCAGGAACTGCTTGCGGAAGCGCTGGTAGAGCAGCGCGTCGAAGGGATAGCTCAGGTGACCCGGGCGATGAGTATAGGGATGGCCGCAGGCGCAGGTCAAGGTTCCTTCGCCTTCCGGGAAGGTCAAGGGCTTGGCGCAAGCGACACAGCGGTAGGCGAGTGCAGTCATGACGAGGTTCCTGGGGTGACGGAGAGGGGCAGCGTTGTCGGTTGGCTCTCGAGGAAGGCCTCGCAGAATTGCTCGACGTAAAGCAGCGACCAGATGAAGAGCCGGCGGTTCTCCCGGCCTTCGAGGTGATCGTTGACCAGAGCTTGGACGGTCCGGCGGTCGAGGAAATCGTAGATGCGGGCCTGCGGGTTGAAGAGGCGGTTCTTGACGTAGGCGATGCTCTCACCCTTGAACCAGCTGGCATCCGGGGCCGAGAAGCCCTGCTTCTCGCGCTCGGTGACCTCCTGGGGCAGGTAGCGCTCCATGGCCTTGCGCAGGAGCAGCTTCCCGTCGTTGGTTCGGCGGTAGTAGGTGGCGCGCTTGTTGCCGGTCTCGTTCTCGTTGAGGCGGACCACCTCGGCGAGGTTGCGCAGCTTCATCGTCACGGGCAGGCGCAGGGCGAAGTCCACCAGGTCGTTGTCCAGGAAGGGAACGCGGGACTCCAGGCCGTGGGCCATGCTGAGCTTGTCCTCGACCACCAGGAGGCCATGTAAAAAGGTCTTGGCTTCGAGATAGAGCGAGTGGTTGATGTAGTCCTCGGGACGGGTCAATTCCGAGGCATGGGCGGTGAAGACGTCCCGGAAAATGTCGCGGGGTCGGACATGGGAGACGTGTTGGGCGATCGGCCGGAAGAGCGTCGTCATCTCCGCATCGGGAACGAGGCGGTTCCAGAAGCCGTAGTACTTGTCGACGTAGTCCTCGAAGTCGGTGTTGACCACCGCGCGGTAGTAGCGCCAAGGGTAGCCGCCGAATAGCTCATCGCCGCCGCCGCCGGAGAGAACCACCTTCACGAACTTGCTCGCGAGCTTGGCGGCGTAGTAATTGGGGTAGCTCTGGCCGACCCGGGGCTCCTCGAGGTGCCAGGTCAAATGGGGCATAACGCGCTCCATGTCGCCCGCCTTGAGCACCATCTCGTAATGCTCGGTCTTGAAGCAGTAGGACATGTACTCGGCGCTCGCCCGCTCGTCGAAGCTGAGCTCCAGGCCCGAGGCCGAGCGCAGGTCGAAGCCGCAGGTGAAGGTCTTCATGTAGGGGAGGTGCGTGGCGGCGATCGCCGTGATCGAGCCCGAGTCCATCCCCCCGCTCAGGTAGGAGCCGAGATCGACGTCACTCATGAGCTGGCGGTTGACGGCCTGGACGAAGAGCCGATCCAGCTCCTCGAGGTACTCTCGCTCGTCCAAGGGCTGCTCGGGCTCCACGAAGGTGTAGTCCCAGTAGCGGACCGGCTCCTGGGGACCCTGCGGGGTAACCCGCAGGAACGTGCCTGCCGGCAGAAGGCGGACGCCCTCGAAGAGAGTCCGGTCGGTGAAGAAGTTCTGGAACGTGAAGTACTCGACGAGGGCCTCGCGGTCCATGGCCCTCCGCGTCTCCGGATGCGCGAGGATCGCCTTCACCTCGGAGCCGAAGAGCAGGCGCGCGCCGAGCTTGGCGACGTAGAGGGGCTTCACCCCGTAGCGATCGCGGGCCAAGAAGAGCTCCCGGCGCTGACGATCCCAGATCCCGAAGGCGAACATGCCGTTGAGGCGGGGCAGGACGCCTTCCCCCCACTCGGCGAAGGCATGGAGCAAGACCTCGGTATCCGTCCTCGATCGGAAGACGATCCCCTTGGCTTCCAGTTCGGCCCTCAATTCGAGGTAGTTGTAGATCTCGCCGTTGTAGGTGATGACGTAGCGGCCATCGGGGCTCTCCATGGGCTGGCGCCCCGCGGGGGAGAGGTCGATGATCGCCAGGCGGCGATGGCCCAGCCCCAGGGGGCCGTCGGTGAAGAGCCCTTCTCCGTCCGGTCCCCGGTGGGCGATGGCCGTGGTCATCCGTGCCAAGATGGCCCTTTCGACCGCCTCACCGCCCCAGTTGTAGAGTCCCGCGATGCCGCACATAAGCGCCCCTTAGGCGGGAAGCCCCGCTTCCTGACGGCGACGGGAAACCTCTTCCTTGTGCGCCTTGCGCCACGCGATGAGGCGCTCGAGGCCCTCGCGAAGCTCGACCTTGGCCTTGAAGCCGATCTCGTTCCAGGCGCGCTCGGGGCAACCGACCCGATTCTTGACGAAGGTCATCCCGCCCGGCTCGTACTGGATGGACTGGTCGGAGCCCGTGATGTCGATCAAGAGCTCGGCCAACTCCTTGATGGTGGTCTTGATGCCCCGGCCCACGTTGTAGAAGCGATCCGTGGTCTCGCCCTTCATGGCGCAGACGTTGGCGGCGCCGCAGTCCTCGACGTAGATGAAGTCGTAGGCCTGGGAGCCGTCCCCGTAGATGATGGGCGGCAGGCCCTGGTCGAGGCGGTCGAGGATCTTCATGGCGACCGCGACGTAGGCTCCTTGGTAATCCTGGCGCGGGCCGTAGACGTTCATGTAGCGCAGGCCCACGTAGTCGAAGCGCTTGTCGGTGTCCTTGTAGCGGTGGTAGAGGGAACGCGCCATCTGCTCACCGGCGACCTTGGTCGCGCCGTAGAAGTTGGTGTTGTTGTAGGGATGGTCCTCGGTCATCGGTTCCTCGACCGCGTCTCCGTAGACCGAGGCCGACGAGGAGTAGACCAAGCGCTGGACGCCGTTGTTGATGCAGGCCTCGAGCACGTTGAACGTGCCGCCGATGTTCACCTCGAAAGCCGAGCGCGGGTAGTCATGGCAGTGCAGGAGCCAGAGGGCCGCGAAGTGGAAGACCCCGTCGATGCCCTTCATGGCGGCGTCGAGGATGTCCCGGTGCATGAGGTCGCCGCCGAGCCCGAAGATGGTGACGCGCGGGTCCCGCAGCGCCTCGGCCAGGTTCTCCTTGCTGCCCCGGGTGAAATTATCGTAGATGCGGATTTCCGCCACGTCCTCCTTGAGGAGCGCATCGACGGTATGCGAACCGATCAGGCCCGCCCCCCCGATGACCAGAAACCGTTTTCCCTTGAGATCCATGCCGCTAGTCTCCTACGTACTCCGCCACCATGCGCGAGAAGCTGAACGCCGAGGTAAACGCCGGAGAGATCGCGTTCAGCACGTGAGTGGAATGGGGCCCCTTCTCCAGCAAGAAATCCATCACCAGCCGCTCGGCCTGGAGGTCGAAGAGCTGCGCGCGAATACCGACCTTCTCGGAAGCCAGCAAATCCGCCGTCTCCAGAGCGGGCACCAATTGCCGAGCCGCCTGGGCGAAATACCCCCGAAAGGCCTTGCGGCCCTCGAGATGCACCAATCCCCGGAAACCCTGCGGGTTCTTCCAGTACTGGCCCGCCAGGTGCCAGAAGATCCGGCCCGACTCTCCGAGCTTCATGCCCTCCCAGCCCCGGTAATTCTCACGGCCCAGGGCCGGAAGCGCGGTCGGGCCTACGTAGACCCCACCATCCACCTTCGGGGTGAAGTGCACGCCCAGGAAGGGATAGCGCAAGTCGGGCACCGGGTAGATCAGGCCGTTGATGCCTAGTTTGGAGGCCGGCGAGAGCTTGTAGTATAGCCCCTTGAAGGGCAGAATCGTGTACCGCTGGCCCAGGCCGCAGGCCCTGGCCAAGCGATCGGCATGCAAGCCCGCCGCGTTGACGAGATGCCCGAAGCTCCACTCGCCTCGCCGGGTCCTGACCGTTCGGCGTTCGAGGTCCACCGCGCCCACCTCTTCCTCGAAGCGGATCTCGACGCCTTCGGCGAAGAGGTCCTGCGCCAGTCGCTCCAGGACCGTCTTGGGCTCGATCACCGAGACATCCGGCACGTGGAGGGCGCTTCCGGTGATCGACTTCGCCGCGGGCTCGATCCGGGCCAATTCCGCGGCATCGATCCAGCGCACGGTCGCGCCGTTTTCGCTCGCCCGCCGGCGCAACGTCTCGAGCTGCGCATCGTCCCCCTCGTGAAGCGGCAAGATGACCTTGCCGATCTTGCGAATGGGCAGGGAGCGCTCCTGACAGTAGGCGGCCATCTCGCGGGCTCCGTCCGCGCAGACCCTGGCTTTTACCGAGTCCGAGGCGTAGTAGACCCCGGAATGCAGCACGCCGGAGTTCCGGCCGCTGGCATGGGAGCCCAGGCCCGCTTCCTTCTCGAGGAGGACGATCCGGCTCTCGGGATGCCGGCGCTTCAGCTCGCGCGCGACGCTCAGGCCGACGATGCCCGATCCGACGCTCAGGAAATCAACGGTTTCCATCGCGCCTCCGCACTCCTGCCGTCTCCACTAGACCGGGATCCCGTCCTCGACGGAGCGACGCAGGGCTTCAGCCACTTCCTGTTGCTGCTCCAAGGTCAGCTCGGGGAAGATGGGCAGCGAGAGCACCTCGCGGGCCGCCCGTTCCGAGATCGGGAAGTCCCCCGACTCGCAGTCGAGATAGTCGTGGACCTTCTGGAGGTGCAGGGGCACCGGGTAGTAGACCATGGTCTGAATGCCCCGGTTCTTCAAGCTCTCCTGGATGCCATCCCGGTCCTTGAGGCGGATGGTGTACTGATGATAGACCGGCAAGGTCCCCGACAATTCCTCGGGCAGCATCACGCCGGGGATGTCCTTGAGCAGCTCGTTGTAGCGCTTGGCGACCTCGCGGCGCGCCGCGTTCCACTGGTCGAGGTGCGGCAGCTTCACCCGCAGGACGGCGGCCTGAACCTCGTCAAGCCGGGAGTTCACGCCCAGCTCCTCATGGTGGTACTTCACCCGGCCGCCGTGACCACGAAGCGCCGTGATACGAGCGGCGAGCTCCGGGTCGTCGGTCGTGCACGCGCCGCCGTCCCCGTAGGCCCCCAGGTTCTTGGAGGGGAAGAAGCTGAAGCAGCCGATGGTACCGATGATGCCGACCCGCTTGCCATTGATCGTCGCCCCGATCGCCTGGGCACAGTCTTCAATGACGTGGAGGTTATGCTTCTTGGCGATCGCCATCAACGCCTCCATGTCCGCCGGCTGTCCGTACAGGTGCACGGGCATGATCGCCTTGGTGCGCGAGGTGATCTTGGCCTCGACCTCCGCGGGATCCATGTTGTAGGTCACCGGGTCGATGTCCACGAAGACCGGGCGGGCTCCCACGATGCCAATCGCCTCCGTCGTGGCCACGAAGGTGAAGGGCACGGTGATGACTTCGTCCCCGGGGCCGATGTCCAGCGCGCGAAGGGCCAGGTGCAGCGCATCCGTGCCGGAGTTGAGCCCGATGGCGTGCTTGGCGCCGAGGTAGCCGGCCAGCTCCCGTTCGAAAGCCTTCACGTTGGGGCCGTTGATGTACTGGCCCGAGCGCACGGCCGCGAGGATGGCCTCGTCCATCTGGGCTTGAAGGGACTCGTACTGGGGCTTGAGGTCGAGAATCGGGATCATGGGTTACATCCTCACGACCGACTCGGGGCCGGTCCGCTGGTAAGTCTTGGCACATTCGGTGCAGGTGGCCTGGTCATCCTTGAAGCTGAGTTTGATGCCGCATTCGCAGGCCCAGCCCTTGATCCGGGCCGGGTTGCCGTAGACCATCGCGTAGGGGGGAACGTCCTTGGTCACCACCGAGCCCGCGCCCACGAAGGAGTACTCGCCGAGCGTGTTGCCGCAGACGATGGTGGCGTTGGCCCCGATGCTCGCACCCTTCTTGACCAGGGTCTTGGCGTAGTCCTTCTCCGGGTCGTTCCGGCGGACATGCGAGCGGGGCGTGGTGACGTTGGTGAAGACGCAGGACGGTCCGCAGAAGACGTCGTCCTCCAGGATCACGCCGGTGTAGACCGAGACGTTGTTCTGGATCTTGACGTTGTTGCCGAGGGTCACGCCGGAGCTGATGACGACGTTCTGGCCGAGGTTGCAATTCTCGCCGATCACGGAGTCCTTCATGACGTGGCTGAAATGCCAGATCTTGGTGCCCTGGCCAATCGTGCAAGGCGCGTCCACGTAGCTCGACTCATGCACGAAGTAGTTCTTCTCGGTAGAAACAGCCATTAGGCGATGACTCCTGTCTCGTTGGGCTGAGGCTCCTTGGCTTGGGCCAATCCCTGCTGGGCGCGCTCGAGGATGCCCAGGACCCGGGCTCCGGACCAGCCGTCGGTGCGGGGGCGATCGCCCGTGCGAATGCAGTCGAGGAAATGCGCGCATTCGCGGGCCATGGGCTCTCCGGGCTCGTAGGGCACCAGCGTCTCCTCGCCCCGGCGCAGTTCCCAGCCGGAGGCCGAGGCGTCGAAGCCGCGGTCGTAGATCCGCAACTTGCCCTCGGACAGGGTATCGTCGAAGACGGCCATCTTCGCGTCGCCGATCACCGTGAGGCGATGCCGTTTGACGGGCTCCAGCCAGCTCAGGTGGACATGGGCCGTGACGCCGTCGGGGTAACGAAGGTCCATGGTGACGACGTCTTCGATGTCTTGTTGCACGATCGCATGGCCGAAGGAGCGGACAGCTTCAGGGTCACCTGCCAGTAGTTCTGCGAGCAAGCTCGCGTCATGGGGCCCGAAGCTCCAGAGCACGTTTTCCTCGCTGCGCAGCTTGCCGAGACTGAGGCGCTCCGACCGAACATGCCGGACCTTGCCGAGCGCTCCCGAGCGGACCAAGGCGACCAGCGCCTCGAACGCCGGGTGGTAGACCAAGATATGCCCAACCATGAGGACCCGGTTGAGGCGATCAGCCTCGGCGGCGAGCTCCTCGGCCTGCGCGCGGCTCAAAGCCAGGGGCTTCTCGACGAAGACGTGCTTGCCGGCCCGCAAGGCCTGCATGGCCAGGTCGAAGTGGGTGACGGCCGGAGTGGCGAGGACGACCGCATCCAGGCTCTTATCCGCCAGGATCTGCGCAAAATCCGGGGTAGCCTTCGCCGCCGGATAGACGATGGCCAGCTTGGACAGGGCTTCGGAGTCGCGATCGCAGATGGCCGCCAAGGCTTCGAGCGCGTGGAAATTCCGAGCGAGGTTGGGGCCCCAGTACCCCGAGCCGACGAGTGCGACCCGAGGCTGGCTGAGACGGTCAAAGGAGGACAACCTTCTCCCTCCCTTCTTGGACGTTCTGGGTGGCGTTGCGGGTATCCACGACGATCGGCGCCTCGCGCACGATGGCCTCGTAATCCAGCTGGGAGTGATCGGTCATGATGACCACGCCATCTGCCCAGGAGAGGCCCTCGTGGAGGTCCTTGGAGACGTATTTCCGACCCTGGTGGGTGAACTCGGGGACGAACGGGTCGTGATACGCGAGTTCAACCTCATCCTGGACCAGGATGTCGATCAGCTTGAGGGTGGGGGACTCCCGCCAGTCGTTGATGTCCTTCTTGTAGGCCGCTCCGATCACGAGCAGTTTCGAGCCGGCCAGGGGCTTTCGAACCTTGCCCAGGGCGCGGATGAGCTTTTCGCGGACGTGGTAGGGCATCTGCACGTTGATTTCGCCCGCCAGCTCGATGAAGCGGGTGTGGAAGTCGTACTGCCGTGCCTTCCAGGTGAGGTAGAAGGGGTCGATGGGAATGCAATGCCCGCCGACGCCGGGACCGGGATCAAAGCGCATGATGCCGAAGGGCTTGGTATTGGCGGCATCCACGACTTCCCAGACGTTGAGGCCCATGCGATCGCAAAGGAGAGCGAGCTCGTTGACCAGGGCGATGTTCACCGCACGGAAGGTGTTCTCGAAGACCTTGGTCATCTCGGCGATGGCGGGGCTGGAGACGGGAACCACGTGAAGGATCGTCTGCTGGTAGAAGGTCTTGGCGACTGATAGACACGCCGGCGTGATGCCTCCGACCACCTTGTTGGTGTTCTTGGTGGTGTAGCGGGCGTTGCCGGGGTCGACCCGCTCAGGGCTGAACGCCAGGAAGAAATCCTCGCCGACCGTGAGGCCGGACGTGGCGAGGATGGGCAGGAGGACTTCCTGGGTGGTGCCGGGGTAGGTGGTGCTCTCGAGGCTGACCAGCTGACCGGGGCGCAGGACCTTGGCGATCTGCTCGGCGACGTTGACGATGTACTGGATGTCGGGGTCGCGATGCTCGGTGAGGGGAGTCGGCACGCAGATGACGATCACGTCGCAGTCCGCGAGCAAGCTGAAATCGGTGGTGGCCGTGAGCTGGCCCTCTCGGACCAGTTGCGCGAGCTCGGCGTCGTCGACGTCGTCGATGTAGTTCTCGCCCGCATTGATCTGCGAAACGCGAGAGGGGTTGCGGTCGAAGCCCAGAACCGGGAAGCGAACTTTGCCTTTCTCGACGGCCAAGGGAAGGCCCACGTAGCCGATGCCGACGACTCCCACGCGGGCCTTGCGCGTCTGGATCGCTTCGATCAGGCGTTCTTGAACGCTGGACAGGGTTTTCTCACGCACGGTTGCACACCTCAGAGGGTCATGTACCCTCGGGATCCTGGTAGAAACGGAACGAGCAGGCCTACGGGTCGGCTCGGCGCCCGTCGCGGTCGCAGCGGGAACGATCCATTTTATACCAAGCAAGCGTGATTGCGGAATGGCGGCGAGTTAGGCGATTTCCGGGGTCACGAGATCGAAGAGGCTGAGTTGATGCTCGGAAGCGAAACGCGCCGGGGTCGGCGGCACCTCGGTCAAGCGGCGCGCCACCTCGAGGCAAGTGCGGCAGGTCGGCTCCTCGTTGACCCGGCGTCCTCCCGAGCGAGAAATCGCCGGTGCGGAACAGAGGGCTTCACCCGCAAAGCGTCGAACCCGGCGGTAGTGGACGTTGCACGCGAAGGCGATATGGCGGACGGGATCCTTGCCGGAGCGCGCCGGATGATGGGGTTCGAGCACCTGGTAATCCCCCAGGCACCGCAGAACCTCCAAGACCTCTTCGTCCATCGTCTGCCCATCCCTTTCTCGACGCCGGGTCATCCCCGAAAAATCAAACGTCCCTTGATCCTACGATGCTCGGAGCGGCCAGGCTGTGACGTTTGAACGCTTTCCTGCCATGCGAGGGCCGACGGGAGCGTCAATCGCCTCCGTCACGGGAGCGAGGATCGGCGTGGATTGGGGCTCAGGGGGTCGGAACGACCTTGACCAGGACCTTCCGGGTGCGGGGACCGTCGAACTCCGCGAGGAAGACGCCCTGCCAGGTGCCGAGCGCCAGGCGTCCCTCGTTAACGATGACCGTCTGAGAGACCCCGAAGAGGCTGGTCTTGAGGTGCGCGTCGGCATTGCCCTCCCCGTGGTGGAACTCGCCGTTCTGGGGAATGCGGGTCTTGAGCCAGTGAAGCATGTCGCGGGGCACGTCGGCGTCGGCGTTCTCGTTGATGGTGATGCCGGCCGTGGTATGCGTGCTGAAAACGACGGCCAGGCCATCGCGAATGCCGGAGCGACGAACCGCGCTCTCGACTTGCTCGGTGATGTCGACGAGTTGCTCGCGCGCATGGGTGGGAATCGTGAGCGTTTGGTGCATGCGAACCTCCTGAGGGGGTGCGCTTTCATTCTACGGCATGGCTCCGGGTTCGCGGTTGCCGATGCGAAGCGTTTCGGGCTGGGGTGTGCCTCTGGAGGGCCTTACGGTATCATGGCCATGCGTCCCCGACCTCGGCATGAGGAGTTCCCTTGGCTCGCAAACCTCAGTACTCGCCCAGCCGTCTCGGCACCTATCAGACTTGCCCTCGCCAGTACTGGTTCCAGTACGTCCGCAAGCTCCCGCGCCGCGCCTGGGCCAACCAGAGTTTCGGCATCTCGCTTCACCGCACGCTTCAGCAGATCCACGAGACCGGAGGCCCGCAAAAGCTCGAGGACGGCCTGAACACCCTCGAAGCCTCCTGGACCGGCGCCGGGTATGCTTCGCGCCAGGAGGAAGCAGAAGCCCTCACCCGCGGCAAGGACCTCCTGGCCCAGTACTATGCCGACTGGAGCGCTCAGGAAGGCACGCCCATCCTCCTCGAAAAGCGCATGACTGCGCCCTACAAGGACGTCACGCTCCTGGGGATCATCGACCGGGTCGATCGCCACGCCGACCAGAGCCTGGAGATCATCGACTACAAGTCGGGACGCATGCCGGAGACCATCGGGGCATCCACCATCCAGCAGCTCGCGATCTACCATCACCTGATCCAGGCCCGCTTCGAAGAGACGCCGCGTCGCCACTCGGTGCATTACCTGTCGAGCAACGCCCGAGTCTCGCTTCCGTTCACGGAGAGCGCGCTCCATGACGTGCTCGAAGGGGCCTATGAGACCATTCAGCGGCTCGAAGGCGATCAGCGCTATGCGACGCGTGCGGACCGCCACTGCCATTACTGCGACTACGCCCGCTACTGCGAGGCCGCCGACGAGGCCCCCCCGCTGGAGGACTAGCCCGGCGCCGTGTCTACGGCTACATGCCGGCGCCCACGGCTACATGCCTTGAAATCGCTTGAGGAAGTCGCGAAGCCCCGCGAGTTCGTGAACGCGGATCTCCCGTCGCTCGATGGGAGTGGAGAACGTCCCGAAGGCATCGGTGAGCCGAAGCTCGACGATGTAACCGCCGGGCTTCTCCGGGACGAAGAGCGACTCATCGAAGACGTAGCGCTGGCCGGGGAAGACGTCGTGACGCAGCGGGTAGCGGCGCACGCGCGACTGACCCTCGACGAGATCGGTACCCGTCCGGCGCTTTAGCCAACGCACTTCCAACATCACTTCCCCGGCACCGGGCTCAAAGAGCCGCTGCGGGTGCTCCCGAAGCCATTCCGGATGCGCGGCGAGGCGTTGCCGCCAGGTCGTGCGGGCGCGCCAAACGTTCTCCCCCTCGTTCACGACCTCCCACCGCAACGGCAAGACGACTCCGGGCACGATCACATCGGAAGGCTGCGGCTTCGCCCAGGTCACGCGGGCATTGGGGGGCAGCGTGAGGGAATCCGAGGCGGTCCAGGAGGCCACGTCCACGGACGCAGTCGCCTTCAGGGAAGCACCTTCGACCGTGACCTGGTAGCGGCCGGGGCGAGCCGGGGCCCGCAGGGGAATCCCGATGGACTCGGGGCCCTGGACTGTCAGCGGAAGCCAGACGGACTTGGTGACCTGCGACTTCTGCGCGGGCCCTTCCCAGCGGATCGTGAGGGGTTGGCGCTCGGGGGGCATGGGAGCCGTCCAGATCGTTTTCCCCGGGACATTGAGCGCCAGGCCCATGGTGAAGTCCCAGCCCGCGGGGAGGCGTTCGGGAACGAGCAGCGTGGCGTAGAGCAGATCGGCGGGCTTTGGCTCACGCGTCAGGTGGTAGATCGCGGATTTGCCCTCTTCGAACCAGAGGGGCACGAGGCCGAGGGAGGACGGGTCCCGGTCGAGCTCCCAGTGTTCACGGAGGCCCAGGGGCATCTGATCGAGCCGGAGGACAAGCGTTTTCACACCGATCGCCGCGAGCGCATCGAGCGCCTCGGGGCTGGGACCGCGTTCGAGCCGGCGCGCGAGGTCCAGGTAGCTCCGAGGGAAAAGGTCAGAGGTCCCGTTCACCATGGGGAGTCCATGGGTCAGGGCGGCCAGCATCCGAGCCGACTCCAGCTTTCCGTCCGCTTCGTTCTCGTAGGTGGGCATCGGCAGGGTGATCATCGGCCCCTCCGCGCGCCGCGCGAGGAAAGCATCCAAATCGGTAGCCCGAGGCTCGGGGTAGATCGTCAAGGGGCGCGTCGCCGTGTCCATGAGGGCCAGGGCGAGGACCAAGGTGGCGATCGCCACCTGTTGCCGAGGCACGGCTTCCCAGCGCTTGAGCAGCAAATAGGCCCCGAAACCGGCCAGTAGCGCCAGCGCGAGGGCGACCATCAGCGCGAACTGGGCGGGAATCCGGATGGCCCCAAAGCCCGGCAGCGCGTAGAAAAAGACGGCATACGGCAGGGGAATGAAGGTCTGATGGCCGGCCACCTGCAACGTGGGGCCGAGGCTGAGGATGGCGGCGAAGGCTCCCGCCCCCGCCAAGGCAAAGGCCTCGCGGCTGAGGCGTTCTCCGCGATTCCGCCACGCCCAGACCAGTGCGAACCCAGCGCCAAGCAGGACGGCAACGCCCGGAAACAACATCTGATGGGAATTCAGCGGGGGGAGGGCGCGGACCCAGCTTCCGAAAGGCAGCGAACCTGGCCAAGCGGTAAAGAAGCTCAGGACATCGGCGCCATGGGTGGCGGCGTCCCGCAAGGTGCGGTTCATCCCCCAGGCCTCGCCGACGCGGAGATACGGAAGTATCACGGGCACGAGCGCAACTCCGGCAAGACCGGTCGCCGTGGCCCCCTTCACGATCAGGTCTCTTCTCCAAATTTCGCGGTCTTGAATCACGCGGATCGCGAGGTAGGCGCCCAGGAGGACGAGCAGGAAGTAGCCAAGGTCGAGTGAAGAGGCGAATTGCGCGACCAGGAACGCAGCCGCGAGCAAGGCGTCCCGCCAGCGTCCTTTTGATAGGAAGCAGCTGGTCATCCAGATGGCGAGCGGGGTCCACCAGATCCCGAAGACGTGAAGGTGGTCCGTCTGGCTCATCCGGATCGGGGAAAGCGCGAAGAAAAGGGCGGCGACGAGCCCCGCAACCCGACTGCGGGTCCAGTGAACCGTCAGGCCAAACGTGGCGAGCCCCGTGAGGAAGATCGAAAGGACCGTGAAGGCGTTGGTCGCCCAGTACGGATCCCCTGAGACGCCGAGCAACGGACCGAAGAGGGGCAGGTTTCCGAGCAGGTTCTCGCTGAAGGCGAGCGCGTTGGCCGCCGGATAGAAGAACGGCGCCTGGAAGAAGGAGGCGGGGTCGCTGGCGAGCGCCTTGGCGCCCCAAGCCATGATCCAGGCGTTGAGAACCCCGTCGACGGGGTCCAAGGTGCCTGAGCCCAAAGACCACGCCAAGGGGCGGGTTCCGACGAGCGTCGCGAGAAACAGAAAGGCGACGGCAGCCATCCATGGAAGGGGGCTGCGGGCCACGATCAGGATGCGCTCCACGCGTCGGCGAATCGCCGCAAAGGCGGGGGTTGCGGGGATTCTCGGGCGGAAGGAAGCCATGCCCCCAGCTTACCATGTTCCAGGCCTCGGACGGCGATGCGCCAAATGGCGGATGACGTGCCCCCGGCGTTCATGGTTAGCTGGAAGCATCCCGGCGCTTCCTCCCGACTCCGGGTTTCGGGGAGCGTCTCACGGGGTATGCGGTCGCTGACCAGGAGGGAGCTCCATGCCTGCGAAGATGCTCGCATCACAACCCACGCCCGCCACGCCCGCGCGCGCGAAGCCGTGGTTCATGCTGCTGCTCGCCTTGCTCGTCGCTTTGAGCCCCGCCCTGCCGACCCACGCGGAAGAGGTCATCGCGCGACTGCTTCAGCTTCAAGGCACCGTCGAAGTCCGACGCAAGGGGGATTCCGACTGGATCCCCGCTATCGAGGGCCGAGCCCTCAATCCCGGCGACACGATCCGCACCCTGGGCCGCTCGCAGGCTACGGTGCTGAGGCCCGACGGCACCACGCTCGAACTTTACCCCCTCTCCGAGGCGACCGTCGAAGACGAAAAGGCCGTCATGCTCTGGCTGGGCAAGATCTGGTCCCAGTTCCAGAAGGCTATCGGCAGCCCCCAATCGATCCGCACCCCCTCCTCGGTCGCTTTGATTCGCGGCACGGTGCTCACGGTGGAAGCCGAGTCCTCCGGAGCCTCTCACGTCGCCGTTGTGGAAGGCCTGGTCGAAGTGGTCGATCGCCGCGGAGACCGCAAAGAACTGGTCGGGGCGGGCTTTGCCGTCCGCGCCGATCGCGAGGGACGCCTCCAGCGGATGGAACGGGCGCGCCCCGACACCCTCGACGAGGGCCGAGGCTTCATGGATCGGCTCGAGCGTGGCCGCCATTTGCGCCAGCGCGACGAGGCCCCGGGACCGGCTCCCGCCGATCGCGCGCCCCGCAACGACGACCGTGCTCCCCGGCGCAACACCCCACCCGGTCGTGAAGGGCTTCAAGAGCGCATCGATCGGCCCCGCCCCGCCGGCGAGCCGCGCCTCGAACAGAAGCTTCGCCTCGAAGAGCGCATCGAGCGCGAAGGCGGCGAGCGGCTCGAGCGCCTGATCGACCGGACCCAGCGCGACGAACGGCGCGAAATAGTGGAACAGCGCCGCGAGGAGCGTCGGGAAGAACGCCTTGAGGAGCGCGCCCAGCAAGAAAGCGAACAATCAAACAGCTCCCAGCGCGATAGAGTTCTCGAACGCCTCCGTGAGCGCCTGAGACGAGGCCGCTAGCATGCACCTCGCCGTCGCCAGCATCACCGAAACCCGCACGCTCGAAGAAACCGTCATGGAGAGCTGGGGCATACCCCAGCTCTTGCTCATGGAACGCGCCGCCTTGGCCGTGGCCGAAGTCGCCCGCCTCGCGAGCCAGCGACACGGCCCTCGGATCGCGGTTCTCGCGGGCTGGGGCAACAACGGAGGAGACGGCATCGCTGCCGCGCGCCTCCTGAAGGGCTGGGGTTACGACCCCGTGGTCAGCCTGCTCGAAGGGCCGATGACTCCGGCTTGCGCCCAGCAAGTCGCATGGGCGCGGCGCTGGGGAGTTCGGGTCGAGGCCTTCGGCGATCGCCTCCCCCCCGCCGACGTCTACCTCGACGCCATCTTCGGCTTTGGCCTCAATCGCCCGCCCCAGGGGAAGGCGTTGCGGGCGATCGCCCTCCTCAACGAGACCGCCGCTCCCGTCATCGCCGTGGACCTCCCTTCGGGCCTGGACGGCACCACCGGCCTCGCCCCCGGCGGCGTGGTCCACGCCCGCCACACCGTCGCCTTGGGCGTCCTCAAGACCGGCCTCATCACCGATCCCGCCCTCGCCACCCTCGGAGAACTCTGGCTTGGCGACCTGGGCTTCCCCTCAACCCTCACCACCGCCCTGCCAGGGGACGTGATCCTGGCGGAGGCTTGGGCTGAACGCCGGCTGACGGCACATAAGGGAGAGGCGGGCTTCGTCCTGGTCGTGGGCGGCTCGCGCAGCATGAGCGGAGCCCCCTTGATGGCCTCGCTGGCGGCCGCCCGGATTGGCGCAGGCCTGGTCTACGCCGCGGTTCCCGCCGGGATCCGGGACGTGGTGGCCGCCGGCATCCCCGAAGCCGTGGTCCTCCCGCTGCCCGAAGACGACGACGGAGGCCTCTCCGAAGACGCCTGGGAGACCTTGCTGCCCCTACTCGATCGTTGCCACGCAGGCATCCTGGGCCCCGGCCTGGGACCCAACCAAGGCGCGATGCATGTGGCAGGTCGGCTGTATCGAGAGTGGAAGCGGCCGCTGGTGGTGGACGCGGATGCGCTACGCGCGGTTTCCAGAGCACCGAACGGCCCTCGGATCCTGACTCCGCACCCGGGAGAGATGAGCCGGATGATGGGAGTCTCCGCTGCGGAAATCCAGGCGGATCGCCTGCGCTGGGCCCGTGAGGCCGCCGAACGCTGGGGAAGCCATGTGGTGCTGAAAGGGGCACGGACGGTGGTGGCCGAACCGGGAGGGCGCTACGGGGTGAACGTGGGCGGGCACCCCGTGATGGCGACCGCCGGTTCGGGAGACGTGCTCGCGGGATTGATCGGGGGATTGCTGGCCCAGGGGCTGCCTTCTCGGGAGGCGGCACGGCAGGGCGTTCGCCTGCATGCGAGTCTCGGGGAAGCTGGCGCACGTGGCCCCGCTGGCCGATCCATGCTGGCCTTGGATATGTTAAACTGCCTGACAGACGTTTTGAGATCCATGCCACCGATTCCCGCTTATTCCGGATCAACGCCGATCCGGATTGCGCCCTTCGCGAAAGGAGAGATGAGCAACGATGCTGGCAGATACCCCGATGAGCCGCCGAATTACCCAGGAAGCCAATTCCCTGGAGCGCCGCTACGCGGATGACTTCGTTCAGGTTTGCGAGGCGGCGGCGCTGGCCGCGGGTCGCTTGATGGGCCGGGGGGATCGCCATGCTGCTGACGAAGCCGCGACCGAGGCGATGCGCGACACCCTCAACCAGATCAACATGCGCGGCACCATCGTGATCGGCGAAGGCGAGCGCGACGAGGCCCCGATGCTCTACATCGGCGAGAAGGTCGGCTCCTGGCAAGACGATGCCGGCGAGATCGACATCGCCGTGGATCCCCTCGAGGGCACCAACCTGGTGGCCAACGGCATGCCCAACGCCATCGCGGTCCTGGCCGTCTCCACCAAGGGCGGACTGGTTCACGCTCCCGACACCTACATGGAAAAGCTGATCGTCGGGCCGGCCGCGGCGGGCAAGATCGACATCACCGCCCCGGTCAAGACCAACCTGGCCATCATCGCCTTGTCGCTCAACCGGGATATCGAGGACCTGACCGTCATGATCCTCGACCGCCCCCGCCATGCGGAGCTGATCGAGGAAGTCCGCACCGCCGGCGCGCGCATCCGCCTGATCGGCGACGGTGACGTCACCGCGGCCATCGCAGCGGCCGTCCGCGGCACCGCGGTCCATGCCGTCATGGGCACCGGTGGCGCTCCCGAAGGCGTTCTCGCGGCCGCGGCCATGAAGTGCCTGGGCGGCGAGATCCAGGCCCGCTTCAAGCCCCGCAACCAGGAAGAAGCCGACCGCTGCGTCCGCATGGGCATCGACCTCGACAAGGTCTACCACACCAACGACCTGGCCCCCGGCGAGGAGATCATCTTCGCCGCCACCGGCGTCACCGAGGGCGACACCCTGCACGGCGTCCGCTACTTCGGCACCGGCTGCCGCACCTACTCGATGGTCATGGGCGCCAAGTCCGGCCTGATCCGGTTCATCGACTCGGTCCACGTGACCGACAAGCGCAACCCGGTCTCGCTCTCGCGCTACTAAACCGCAGCGCCTGCGGCTTACCCATAAGCAGGCGGCTTACCCATAGGCAAGCGGCTTGCCAAAAGCGTCTCGGGGGATCGGCTTCGGCCGATCCCCCGTCGGCGTTCTCCGCCCGGACAGGCCCCGCGCTTCCATGGTAACGTGAAGGCATGCAGCTACTCTGGTTCCTGGCCTCCACCCACCTTCGCGCCCGCTGGCGTCAAACCCTCATGCTCATGGCAAGCGTTGCGGTCGGCGTCGCCATCCTGACCACGGCCCTCTCGCTCACCAACGGCTTCGAGGCGGACCTGATCGGCCGGATCCTCGGCACCACTCCCCATGTCTCGGTCAGCAATGCGGTCACGGGGCGAGTGGACAACTACCAGGCCCTGCAAACGGACCTGGCTGCCATGAAAGAGGTGAAGACGGCCCTCCCCTTCGTCTCCGGCCAGGGGCTCTTGGTGAGGAACGGCCAGACCTCCGGCATCCTCATCCGAGGCATCGACCCCAAACAGGAAGCCAAAAACGAGGACTGGACGCGCTTCGTGCTCGTCGGGGACCTCGACCGGGTGGAAGGCGGAGCGACTCCGGTCATGCTCGGAGGCGAGCTCGCCAAGAAGCTCGGAGCCGGCATGGGCGATCGCCTCAAGCTGGTCACCGGCATGAACCGCAGCCAGGACGTGGTGGTCACCGGCATCTACCAGGCCGGCCTCTACGAATACGACGCCCATATCGCCTTCGTCCCGCTGGACACCGCCCAAAACCTCTTCAACATGAACGGCGCCGTCTCCGGGATCGCCCTGCGCCTCCACGAGGTCTTCAAGGCCCCGGCGATCGCCCGCGATATCCAGGACCGCCACCCTTACCATGTCCGCTCCTGGACGGTGCAGAACCAGAGCCTCATGGCCGCCCTCGCCCTCGAGAAGCGCGTGATCTTCCTGGTGATCCTCTTCATCATCGTGGTCGCCACCATGGGCATCGCCAATACCCTGGCCATGTGGGTCCTCGAGCGCAACCGCGAGCTGAGCCTGGTCCGGGCCGTGGGCGCCACCGGCACGCAGATCGGCGCCCTGGTGGTCACCGAAGGCATGGTCGTCGCCCTGGGCGGAGTGACCCTGGGCCTCGCCGCCGGCGTGGGCCTCTCGCTGGGCCTCGCGACCTTCCCGATCTCGCTGCCGTCGGACGTCTACTTCATCGATAAGCTCCCCGTGGACATGCAGGTCGGAGACTTCGTCGCGACGGCGATCGCGGCGATCATCATCTCCCTCATGGCATGCCTCCTGCCCGCCCGCCGGGCCATCCGGCTCGACCCGATCGAGGTCATCCGCCGAACCTAGTCTAGACAGGCGAGAAGAACTTCGTTACATTGAGAAACGAGCTTTGATGAAACCCTGCCTTCGTGCCGTCTTGAGACCCAGGAGGCACCCCGAGCGAGGTTCATCCGTGGCTTTCGAAAGGCAAGTGTGCGCATGCGTGGATTCCTGACCCGAGGTCTGCTGCTGGGAGCGCTCCTTCTGCTTCCGGGCTGTGCTGCCTGGTTCCAAGGCGGTGGCCCCCGAGCCAAGGTGGAACTGGAAGCCCAGGGAATCCAGCGCCTGGCCGTGGTGGAGTTCGCGGATCTCACGCAGCAGCGGGTCTCCTGGGACCTCTCGCGGATCTTCGGTCAGGCGCTTCACGAGCGCCTGGGCGTCCGTGTCCTCGAGAAGCCGCTGCCGCGGCCGGGAGCGAAGCTCGCGGGGTCCTGGCTCAAAGCCGAGGCGCGCTCCAAGGGGGTCAACGCCTTCGTGACGGGAACCGTCACCGGCTACCAGGCCCAGCCGGCCGAAGGTCGGGTGTGCGTGACGATGACCGTGCGCCTGCTCGAAGCCGACTCTGGAAACATCCTATGGTCGAAGCACACCCTCGCTTTCGCCCCGATTGAGAGCCCGATCGCACCGGAAGAAGCTTTCCGTCAGGCGATCGTCAACGCAGCAAAGGAGTTCGCGAATGATTTCTTGCCTCCGTCGTCTTAGCCTGCTTGCCTGTGCCGCCACGCTCGGCGCGAGCCTCGCGGCTCCCGCGCAAGCCGTGCCGCTCATCGGAATCGAGGGTTCGGCGGCCGCGTTCCTCGACTACACCACCCAGAGCGGCAATGCCCAGGTCCCCGCGGGTTCGACCGGCCTGACCCTCGAAGCCTCGGGCGCGGCCTTCGGCCTGCTCGACCTCTCGGGCCGCTACATGACCAACTTCTCCACCCAGGCCAACCTGGCCGAGGTGGTCCTGCGCAAAGAGATCTCGATGCTGCCGATGATCTCGCTCAAGCCCGGTATCGGTTACCAGGGTCAGAACGTCTTCGGCACCACCTGGGACCACGCTCCCATCGGAAAGCTTCAGGCGGCCTTCTCGCCCATCCTCTCGCCCATCTGGTTCGAAGGTGAGGCCAACGTTTCCTACCCCCTCGCCCTGGGCCGACCCGTGCTGGGCACGATGATCGGGGGATACTTCTCCTTCCTTCCGATGGTGAACCTTGGCGTTCGTTACCTCGACTACCGGGATCTCAGCACCCAGACGGTTCCGGTGGACTTCGGCGGTCTTCAGATCGGTTTACGTGCAACGATTTAAGTGGTATCGTAGATCGTATTCTTTTTAATGAAGAAATACACCCAATCGCTTTGACTTCAAGCCGACAGGGAGAGATGGATCACAATGGATAAGGAAAAGATTCTCGTCGTCGACGACGAAGCGAGTATTCGCCAGATCGTCGAAACCCGCCTGAAACTGGCCGGATACGAGGTCATCACCGCTGCGGATGGCGTCGAGGCCCTGGAGAAGGCGGCCGCGCACAACCCCGACCTGATCGTGCTGGACATCATGATGCCCAAGATCGACGGGTTCGAAGTGTGCCGGGAGCTGCGCAAGAACATGATGACCCCCATCATCATGCTGACGGCCAAGGGCGACATTACCGACCGGATCGCCGCCCTCGAGCTCGGTGCCGACGACTACGTGGTCAAGCCCTTCTCTCCCCGTGAGCTGGAAGCCCGCATCAAGGCGGTCCTGCGCCGGACCCACACCGATGTCACCAAGCAGGCCATCATCAAGGTGGACAAGCTGGTCATCGACACCGGCAAGCGCCAGGTCCTCAAGGATGGCAAGAAGGTCAAGCTCACCGAGATGGAGTTCAACCTCCTCGAGCTTCTCGCCACCAATCCCGGCCGCGCCTACTCGCGCTCGGAGATCCTGCACCAGGTCTGGGGCTACCGCCTGAGCCAGTACTCCGACACCCGCGTGGTCGACGTTCACATCTCGCGCCTGCGCTCGAAGCTGGAAGACGATCCGTCCAGCCCCGAGCTCATCCTCACTGCCCGCGGCACCGGCTACATGTTCGCCTCCTACACGCCGCAACCGGTCGAGGCCACCCCGACCACCCAGCAGTAAGCTTGAAGCGATAGCCCCCCGCCTCGGCGGGGGGCTTTCCTTTTGAGGGGAGGTGCCGTCATTCCCGCTCTCTCCTTCGCATTCCCGCTCCCTCCTTCGTCATTCCCGCGAAGGCGGGAATCCAGGAGCGGCCCGCCGCCCCTCGCAAACGGAAGCTCCGCCCACCGCCCATGCGCAAGTTAAAGGGGCTGCCCCAAACGATTGGGACAGCCCCTAGACCCGTGAGCAATTAGAGAAGGAGGACCGAGGGATCCAGGGGCGCGGTCCGATCGCTGCGGCGGTCCCGGGCGAAGGCCGAGCCCTCCAGGCTCTTGGCGTACTTCTTGACCTCGGAGGCGAGGCTCGACAGCTCCAGGAAGTCCCGGATCGGCCGCTGCTCGTTGCTGACGATGGCGATCGAGAGCGAGCACAAGGGGAAGTTCTGGACCTGGCCTCGGCGATCGACCGAGGTGATGTAGCCGCGCTCGCGGTCCTCAGCCGGGTAGAGGAGGGGGACTTCCGAATCGAAGATCCGGATGATCTCCTCGCTGAGGCGCTCGGCATGCTGCGGATCGGTAAGCACGATGAAGTCGTCTCCACCGATATGGCCCACGAAGTCGCCCTCGTGGTCGAGCACCTGGACGGCCTGCTGGATCGCCTGAGAGGTCAGGTGGATCACCCGGTCGCCCTGCTCGAAGCCGAAGCGGTCGTTGAAGGCCTTGAAGTGATCGAGGTCCAGGTAGAGGACCGCCACCTTGTCATCACGATCCAGGCGCTGCTGGACCTCGCGCTCGATGGTCAGGTTGCCGGGGAGCTTGGTGAGCGGGTTACAGTTCTGGTCGTTGAGCTTCATGATGGCCAGCGACTCACTCATGGTGTTGAAGGCCAGCGCCAGCTGCTCCAGCTCGTCGCCGGTATTGATTGCGACCCGGCCGTCGAGCTCGCCGCGGGCGATCTTGGTCGCCTGCACCACCAGGGTGCGGATCGGGTTGGTGATGGTCCGGCTCAAGAGGGTGGCGATTACCGAGGCCAGGATGGCGCCCAGCAAGGCCAAGCCGAAGATCAGGAACTGACTCTGACGGACCATGGTCTGCAAGGGAGCCAGGGGCTCACCGATGTACAACAAGCCCACGAACTCGCCGTAGTCGCCGAAGAGGGGCGCCCACGCCGCGAGGTAATCGTTGCCGTGGAAGGTGGCGTTGCGCTTGAGGACCTCGGCCGAGCCACGGACCTGGTGCACGACGTCGAGCGGAACCTCGCCCATGAGGCGGCGGGAATTGTCGATCTGGATGGTCTGCGCGAGCCAGTGGCTCACCCGCGAGTTGCCGCCGGCGATGCCGACTTCGAGTCCGGTGATGCCCTTGATCTGATCGACGAAAGCCTGATCGAGCCACGAGCCGACCATGACCGCGCCGACAATCTTGCCGTTGGAGCGCATCGGGGCAATGCCGCGAATGGCCAAGCCGCGATCGCCAATCGGTTCGACGCCGCTCACGGCCTCGCCGGCCAGCGCCAGGTGAACGCCGGCGCTCACCAGATCGGTGGCCTCGGGGGGGAGACCTTGGCTACGCAGCGGGCGGCCCGACGCGTCGAAGAGCCGGACGATCCGTTGGGAAGGAAGCATGTTGAGGAGATCTTCGAGGGCGGCCGGATCCGACGTGGCATTGCTGTCCACGTAGCGAACGGCGCGCGGGTTTCCCGCCACCATGCGGGCCTGGGCCAACGCATCCTGGGCGAAGTAGTCGAACGTGTGAAGGGTGACGGCCACGTCGTTGTCGAGGCGCTTCGAGGCCTCGGCCTTGAGACCCTTGGTGGTCATCACGGAGGCCAGAAGCGCCACCAAGACCAACAAGGACATGCAGACCAGGGTGAAGACCCCGGCAAGTTTGACCGCGATGTTGATGCGCATGGCGCCCTCCCCTTCGGGACCTAAAAACGGAGCCACCACTCCCGGAGATCGGCGATCTCTCGTCTGTTATACCCGCTTATCGCGCCTAGCAGCGCCGGAAACAGACTCTCGGACTAATCCGAGGAAGCTGTTATCGTGCCTCACGGCGCCGGAAACAGCCCTTCGGACTATCGTCCTCATGGCTGTTATCGGAGTGTTTGAGGGGATCCTGACCAAGATTAACGTGTTTTTAATCATCGGTCCACCGATGCTTGAGACACCAGGGATCCGCCCGGTATACTGGAAAGGTAGAAAGCGCCGACGCAACTGCCCCGCCCCCACTTTCGACAGGAATCCAGGGCTTCGACCTCCGGTCATGTGACGGTGCTACGAGAGACTCCCCGGAAAGGACGCCCATGCATTACTGTCATTCCGTGCTGGACGCGATCGGCGGAACCCCCTTGATCAAGCTTAACCGCGTGACCGAAGGGATCCAAGCGACCGTCTTGGCCAAAGTCGAATACTTCAACCCCGGCGGCTCGGTGAAGGATCGCCCCGCCCTTCACATGATCGAAGACGCCGAGCGGCGTGGGCTCCTGAAGCCCGGCGGCACCATCGTGGAGCCGACCTCGGGCAACACCGGCGTGGGTCTGGCGATCGCCGCCGCGGTCAAGGGCTACCGCTGCATCTTCACCATGCCCGACAAGATGAGCCAGGAGAAGCGCGATCTGCTCCGGGCTTACGGCGCCGAGGTCGTGATCACGCCCACCGCCGTCGCCAAGAACCATCCCGACTCCTACTACGAGGTCGCCAACCGCCTCACCCGCGAGATCCCCGGCGCCTACCAACCTAACCAGTTCCACAACGACAAGAACCCCGAGTCCCACTACCTGACCACCGGCCCCGAAGTCTGGAACCAGACCGAAGGCCAGGTCACCCACTTCGTGGCCTCGGTCGGCACCGGCGGCACCATCTCCGGCACGGCCAAGTACCTCAAGGAACGCAAGTCGGACGTCATCATCGTGGGCGCCGACCCCGAAGGCTCGATCTACTCGGGCGACACCCCCAAGCCCTATCAGGTCGAAGGCATCGGCATGGACTACATCCCCGACACCGTCGACCTTCGCCTGATCGACCGCTGGGAGCGCGTCGGCGATCGCGACGCCTTCACCATGACCCGCCGCCTCGCCCGCGAGGAAGGCCTCCTCGTCAGCGGCTCGGCCGGCAACGCCGTAGTCGCCGCCCTGCGCGTCGCCCGCACCCTTCCCGCCGATGCCGTCGTCGTGGTCCTCCTGCCCGGCTCCGGCAAGTCCTACATCTCCAAGATCTTCAACGACGAGTGGATGCGCCAGCACGGCTTCATCGAGGAGCCTCAGGCCGGCCGTACCATCCGCGAGCTGCTGGCCAGCCGCCCGAGCCGCCCCGAGCTGATCGCGGTCTCCCCCGAGACCACCCTCGAGGACGCCATCGAGCTGCTGCGCCGCCACGGCATCTCCCAGCTTCCCGTCCTCGACGGCGAGCGCGTCGTCGGCGCGATCCAGGAATCGTCCCTGCTCAAGGCCCTCATGGACGGCTCTCGTGCCGATCGCCGGGTCAGCGAGCTCATGGGCCGCCCCTACGCGGTCGTCGACGAGGCCGAAGCCCTTTCCAAGGTCTCCGACGCCCTCCTCAAGGGCGACGGCGCGGTCCTCGTCGCCAAGCACGGCAAACCCTCCGGGGTGCTCACCAAGATCGATCTGATCGAGTTCTTCGCGGGCGCCCAGTCCCTGAAGGCAGGCGTTTAAATGAAGTTCGAGACCAAGGCCATCCACGTCGGACAGGCCGCCGATCCGACCACCGGCGCCACCATCGTGCCGGTCTACCAGACCTCGACCTACACCCAGCCGGATCTCGGAGTCCACAAGGGCTTCGACTACTCCCGCACGGCCAACCCCACCCGCAAGGCCCTCGAAGACTGCCTCGCCTCGCTCGAAAACGCCGAGTACGGCCTGGCCTTCGCCTCGGGAGTCGCCGCCACCGACGCCACCCTCAAGTTGCTGTCGGCGGGCGATCACGTGGTCGTCTCGGATGACGTCTACGGCGGCACCTACCGGCTCTTCGAGCGCGTGCTCACCCGCTACGGCCTCACGTTCAGCTGGGTGGACGCCACCGACCTCTCCAACGTCGACAAGGCCATCCAGCCCAACACCAAGCTGATCTGGTCGGAGACCCCGACCAACCCGCTGCTGAAGCTCGTCGACATCGCGGGCCTCGCCGCCGTCGCCAAGAAGCACGGCGTCATGCTTGCCATCGACAACACCTTCGCGAGCCCCTACCTCCAGAACCCCCTGGATCTGGGCGCCGACATCGTGGTCCACTCGACCACCAAGTACATCGGCGGCCACTCGGACGTCGTGGGCGGCTTCTTCGCCACCCGCTCGGAAGAGCTCTACCAGACGGTCAAGTTCCACCAGAACTCGATCGGCGCCGTGCCCGGCCCCCAGGATGCGTTCCTCACGCTCCGCGGAATCAAGACCCTGGCCATTCGCATGCGTCAGCACACCGCCAACGCCGAGCGGATCGCCCGCTTCCTCGCCGAGCATCCGGCCGTCGAAGCGGTCTACTACCCGGGCCTCGAATCCCATCCGCAGCACGAGCTGGCCAAGCGCCAGATGCGCGGCTTCGGCGGCATGGTCAGCTTCGTCGCCAAGGGAGGCCTCGAGCCCGCCCGGACGATCGGCCGCTCGCTGAAACTCTTCAGCCTCGCCGAGAGCCTCGGTGGCGTCGAGTCCCTCACCTGCCACCCGGTCACCATGACCCACGGCGCCATCCCCAAGGAGATCCGCGACGCCCGCGGTGTCACCGACGGCCTCCTGCGCCTGTCGGTCGGCATCGAGGACGGAGACGATCTCCTGGCCGATCTATCGCAAGCCCTGGCCAAGGCTCAAAGCCTCGCCACCGCCCGCTAGCTCGCCCCTCATAAAGCAAACGCCCCGCAACCTTGAAGGTCGCGGGGCGTTTGTCTCTCTCAATTAGAGCAGGAAGTCGACGGCCTCGTAGAACTTCTGCTTGAGCTTGTCCTTCATCGGGACGTTCGATAGCTCCTCGAGGCTGACCTTGCGGGCCGAGTTCCAGTCAGGCGTGACGACCTGCTCGAAGAAATCCTTGACGGCCTTCTCGTCGGAAATCAGGGTGTTGAGCTCGTGGTTGGCATTGTAGGTCCGGGCGTCGGCGTTGGCCGAGCCGAGGCTCAGCAACTTGCCGTCGACGGCCATGCCCTTGAAGTGGCTGAAGCGCTGGACGTCCTTGCCGTCGATCTTACCGCCGTCGAAGAAGCGGACGTCGACGCCCTCCTTTAGGAGCTGGCGAGCGGACTCCTGGTTGAGATGGTAGTACATGCTGCCCTCGCGGCTCGCTTCCTTGTTGCCGGGCAGAAGGACCTTGATGTCGAGCTCGGGGACGGCCTGGTCGATGGCCTGGCGATCCCACTTGTTCTGGGCGGCCTTCAGGAGGTCGGCGCGCTTCGCGGTGTTGGCCCGCTTGGCGTCGATCAGATCCTGGACCAGCTTGTCGTCCGAGAAGTAGGGGAAGATCGCGACGATTTCCTTCTCGGCATTCTGGATGGCCTTCGAATGGGCCTCACGGATGCCGAAGGTCTTGGCATGGGGATCGGTCACGATGGTCTGGACCTTGGCCGTGCCGGTGGCGTGAGGAACCGCCGTGGGCTTGATCTCAGGAACCTTGCCGCCGACGCGGGCCCAGTTCTCGTAGAACTCCGTCTGGATGCGGGCCGCCTCGTCACCGTGGACGGTGTAAAGCAGGTCGTGCCAGGAGTTCTCGATACCGTTGGCGCCGTTGAAAGTGGGCTTGAGGTACTCGTTGCCGATGTTCCGACCGCCGGTGATGAACTTCTCGCCGTCGGCGATGTAAAGCTTGCGGTGGGTGAGGGGCACACCCTTGGCCTCCAAGGAGACGTACTTCGGGTTGAACTCCAGAACGTCGATCCCGTGGCCCTTGAGCTTGTCGACGATGACCGAATCCTTGGAACCGCCGGAGCCGCCCCGCAGGCCGATCGAGTCGATCAGGACCTTGATGTCGAACTCCTTGCCGGCTTCCTTCATGGAGGTCTTCTTCTTGGCGAGCGCCTCGACGAGCTCGTTGCCGACGTCGTCGTTGTGCCAGATGAAGGTCTCGATGTGGAAGGACTTCTTGGCGTCCTTCACGGCGTCCAGGAGGGCCTGACGCGACGAATCGGGAGTCAGGTGGTAGGTGATCTGGTTGCGGACGGTGGGGTTGGAGAGCAGGAGCTGATCGACTTCCTTCGACAGCTTTTTGATCATCGTCTGGCCCTGGCTCTCGACGACCTGGGCTCCGGAGCTCGCCAGCTGACGACGAAGCTGCTCGCTGATGCGGCTTCCCTTGAGCACTGAAATCATCGGAACCTCCTTGAACCAGACACCTGCTTATCAGCTTTATTCCCAAAAAGGGCCGGTTGCTTTCTTAAGTCGGTGTTAAACCCAAGGAAATTGAGGCTTCTGGACTGCAGCGAGGCCTAGAAAAGGAAGTCGAGGGCTTCGAGAACCTTCCGCCAGGTGCGCTGGTACCAGGGCGTCTGGCCCAGCTCATCGAGGGTGACGGGGCGAGCCGAGCGCCAATCGGGCTCGACGACCTTCGCGTAAAACTCTTTGACGGCCTTCTCGTCGGCGATCAGGGTGTTGAGCTCGTGGTTGGAGCCGTAGGTCCGGGCATCGGCGTTGGCCGAACCGAGGCTCAAGAGCTTGCCGTCGATGGCCATGCCCTTGAAGTGGCTGAATTGCTGAACCTGCTGGCCGTCGATCTCCTTGCCCTCGTAAAGCCGGACCTCGATGCCCGCTTCGAGGAGCTGACGCGCGGTCTCCATGTTCAGCTGCGGGTAGAGGAGGCCTCCGGAGCCGGCTTCCTGCTTGCCCGGAAGCAGAACCTTGATGAAAAGCTCGGGCACCTGGCGCAGGAAGGCCTCGCGCTCCTGGGGGTTACGCGCCTTCGCCGCCAGCGTCGCCCGCCGCTCGGCGTTCTTCTCCTTGGCCGAGATCAGATCCGCGATCAGCTTGTCATCCGAGAAGTACGGGAAGATCGCCACGATCTCCCGCTGGGCGTTCGCGATGGCCTTGGAATGCGCCTGGCGAATGCTGAAGACGTCGGCATGGGGATTGGTCACGATGCTCAGGACCCGAGCGGCCCCGGTGGCATGGGGCTTGGCCTCCGGCAGGATCTCGGGAACCTCTCCGCCCGCCATGCTCCAGTTCTGGTAGAACTCGCGCTGGACGCGGGCGGCCTCGTCGCCGTCCACGGTATAAAGCAGGTCGTGCCAGGAGGCTTCCTCACCCTGGCTGCCTTCGAAGGTGGGCTTCAGGTACTCGTTGCCGATGTTCCGGCCGCCGGTGATGAACTTCTCGCCGTCCGCGATGTAGAGCTTGCGGTGCGTGATCGGCACGCCCAAGGCCTCGAAGGAAACGAAGCGAGAGTTGAAGATGCGGACCTCGATGCCTGCCGCTTCGAGCTTGTCCACGATCTTGCTGTCCTTGGCGCCGTTCGAGCCTCCGCGGAGACCGATCGAATCGATCAGGACCTTGGCGTCGAATTCCCGGCCTTCGCGGGCCGCTTCGCGCTTCTTGGCCGCGAGGGCGTCGACGATCTCGTTGCCGGCCTCGTCGTTATGCCAGATGAAGGTCTCGATGTGAAAGGAGTTCTTGGCCGAGCGAATCGCGTCCAGCAAGGCCACGCGGGATTCCTCGGGCGAAAGGTGATAGCTGATCGCGTTGCGCGTCGTCGCGGCGCCGAGTAGCAGGCGATCGACCTCCGGGCTCCACTTCGAGAGCAGCTCCTGGCCCGCCGAGGCGCGCGCGGGGCGCGACGCCGGGGTCGGCGCAGACGAGAAGCGGGTTGGGGAGATCAAAGTCGCCATGGCTTCCTCTCACGGATCGGGCGGGATGACGTCGCCTTTTAACGGTTATCGAACGGAAGGGGCTCGACTTTCTTATGGGCCCGTTAAGCCCATGGAAAGTCATGACGAAGAAGCGTTCGGTCCTCTGGGTAAGGAATGGCTCAGTCCGGTCGGTTCGGTCCTCCGCCGCCTCTCGAACGCTTCCCCAGGCTGGTAGTTGGATTAGAGCCTAGGCCTGGGGAGCCGGGCCTGCTGAGATCGGTCGTGGTAGCGGTGGGTAGCCCCTGTCTCGGCAGAAGAGGGGTAGTAGTAGCAAGATGAATCGTAGAGCCGAGACATCCCCACTCCGTCGTGGCCCGGCCGCTGTCGCGGAGACGGCTTGAGGACTCGACCGCCCTTCCCTCGCCTACCTTCGTGGGCCTCACCGTTGGACCTACATCTGGTCTGGGAGCGTACTCTCGGGCCGCGTGAGGAGGCACGTGTCCTTCTCAGATTCTTGACGCTGCCGGACTCACCCTACGAAGGGTAAATCCACCGACTGGGTGAAGGCCGGGCACACGGAGTCACGCACTGACGCTGGAGAGTGCGTCTACTCAAAGTGCCATGGGTCCGCGTCCTGGCGCCGGTGGCTAGGCCTAGGGTGGAATGGACAAGAAAGGCGAGGGAAGGCCGGTCGAGTCCTCAAGCGAAGTCCTCGACAGCGGCCGGGCCGCTTTGTGTCGGGGAAGGCGCGAGGGCCCGGAGGCAGGCACATTATTCGAAGCAGTGGCCCGAGTCGACAGGGGCCCCGACCACCGGGCCATCTCAAGAAGGCCCGGCTCCCCAGGCAAAGGCTTTAAACCCAGTTCCAGCCTGGGGAAGCGTTCGAGGATTCGCGTAGGACCGAGCGGCCGGACTGAGGCATTCCTTACCGGCCGCCTGCGGCGCGCCGTCCCCCGAGGATGCCGCGGCCGGTGCCCCGACGGTCGGAGAGGTTGAGCTGAGCAGCCAGGGCCTCAGCGTGGGCCTTGAGCTCGGGATGCGGGTTGGAGGCGAGGCAGTTGGCGATCGCCTCGGCAGCCTCGGCGTCCTCGCCCTTGATCCGGTAGGCCAGGGCAAGCTGCAAGTAGAGTTCAGCCGAGCGCGGGGTCTCGACCTCGGTAGCTTGCTTGATCACCTCGATGGCCGCATTGGGCTGGTAGTTGCGCTGCAGGGCATGCGCCAGGGCGATCGACGCGTCCGGGCTGCGCGGAGCCAGCTCCAGGGCTTGCTGGTAGTGGAGGATGGCATCCTTGAGGCGATCGGTCCGCTCGAGGACCGTGCCCAGAAGCAGGTAGCTGGGAGCCCAGGGCTCGTGGGAAATGGCGGCAACCAAGTGCTCTTCGGCTTCGGCGAGGCGGTCCTGGGTGAGCCAGAGGTAGGCGAGGTTGTGATGGGCCTTGGCGTGCTCCGGCATGACGACCAGCAGTTGCTCGTAGGCTTCCTCGGCATCGGCCAACAAGCCGAGCTCGTGGGAGGCCGAGGCCAGGTTGAAGAGCGCCTCGGAGTCCGTGGGCATGAGGCGGCGGGCTGCAGCGAACTCGGAGCGGGCGCGCTCGACATGATCGCCGGAGTAGAGGAGACGGCCCAGCTCCAGGCGGGCGGGACCCCAGTCGGGGTTCTGGTCGGCGAGGATCTTGAGTTGCTCGAGGGCCTCGGCGTTCATGCCGTCCTCGCGGTAGCACATGCCGAGCGCCAGCGAGGTCTCGCGGTCCGAGGGCTCCAGGACCCAAGCCCGCTGGAACATCTTGATGGCGGCCTGCAAGTTGCCGCTGGCGCGGTACGAGTTGCCCAGCGATCGGAACGAGGGGACGTGCGAGGAGTCGATGCCGACGACGCGCAGGAAGCACTCGCTGGCCGGATCCGGCTGGCCCAACTCCTGCAGGGATTGGCCCAGGTGGAACCAGGCCTGCGCGTTGGAATTGTCCAGGGAGACCGCCTGCTGGAAGCAGTGGTTGGCGTCCTTCCACTCGCCCCGTTCGGCGTGCAATTGCCCCTGGGCAATGAAAAGCTCGGGGTTGCCGAGTTCGGCCTCGATGTCGCGGGCGAAGCTCTCGGCGCTGAGGTAGCGGAAGTCGGGGTCCTTGGCAAGGCACTTGAGGAGACGCTCGGCCAGGGACTTGGGAAGCCTCGGGTTGAGGGTCAGGGGATCCGTGGGCTCGGCGTAGAGCAGACGATGCGCCACGTCGGTGGGGCTGGCGCCGGGGAAGGGCAATTCGCCGGTCAGGGCCTTGAAGAGGATCACGCCCACGGCAAAGACGTCGGCGCGGCCGTCAACCGAGGTCGCATCGAGCAGTTGCTCCGGGGACATGTAGTTGAGGGTCCCGAGCATCATCTTGGACTGGGTGATGCCGGGGGCGAAGGCGCGGCGGGCCATGCCGAAGTCGGTGATCTTGAGCTGGCCGGCGGGCGAGACCAGGCAGTTGGCGGGCTTGACGTCGCGATGGACGACCCCGATGTCGTGGAGGGCCTGGAGGGCGTGACAGAGCTGAAGGCCCCATTCGAGGATCTGGGGCAGGGGGGGGCGATCGCGCTCCATGAGGTCGCGCCAGGTATGGCCGGGCTGGTACTCCATGACCAGGTAGTGGCGATCGCCGTCCACTCCGGCTTCGAAGGCCTTGACGATGTTGGCGTGGTTGAGCTGCAGGTGGATGTCCGCTTCACGCTTGAAGCGGGCGATCTGCTCCTCGTCCGAGAGTCCCGAGTCGGGCTCCAGCAGCATCTCCTTGATGGCGAGAAGCTGCTGAGAGCCGGGGGCCTGCGCCAGCAGAATACGACCCGACGGCGATCGGGCGATCTCGGAGATCAGGTCATATCCGGCGATGCGCTCGGTCATGCGGGCCCTCGCCCGCCCCTAGCTGAGGCGGTTGAGAACGGCCTTGGAGACGGCCTTGAGGGTAGCAAAGACGCCCGAACCCTCGACGGCCACGGCCTCGAACGAGGGAACGTTGCGAGGATTGAGAACCCCTTCGAGCTCTTCGTAGGTGTTGACGTTGGGGAGATCGCGCTTGTTGTACTGGAGGACGTAGGGCACCGAGTCGAGGGTGAGCCCGTACTCGGCGAGGTTCTCCTCCATGTTGCGCAGGGACTCCATGTTCTCCTCCCACTTCTCCTTCTGGGAGTCGGCGACGAAGACGATGCCGTCGACGCCGTTGAGGATCAGCTTGCGGGAGGCGTTGTACTCGACCTGACCGGGGACGGTGTAGAGCGAGAACTTGGTCTTGAAGCCCTGCACCGAACCGAGGTCGAGGGGCAGGAAGTCGAAGAACAGCGTGCGCTCGGTTTCGGTCGCCAGGCTGATCATCTCGCCGCGGATGCCGGGGGCGAGCTGCTTGAAGATATATTCGAGGTTGGTCGTCTTGCCGCCCAGGCCGGTGCCGTAGTAGACGATCTTGCAGTTGATCTCGCGGCTGGCGTAGTTAATAAGAGCCATCGTTCTCCACTCCTAGAAGAGGTCGTTGATCTTGGGAGCTGGCGCCTGGCTGGCGCGCAGGGGGCTGGACGGAGCGCTGTTGTACATGGCCTGGACCTGCGCGTTGAGGGTGTCCAGGATTTGCTCGACCTTGAACTTGATCTTGCCGACGGTGATGGCGTTGGGAAAGACCAAGGCCAAAATGTCTTGGGAGTCGAGGGCGAACATGAAGATCGACTGGTTGGCGCCCTGCTGGAACATCTTCTTGAACTCAGCTTCTCCCAGGAGGGAGGCGATCGCCTTGGTCGAGTTGAAGGATCCCGTGATGAGGGCCGAGAGCGACATGGTGTCGAAGGCGTTGGTCTCGCCTTGCGCCGAGATCATCTGGCCCGACTTCTCCATGAGAAGCGCCGCCTTGGCGCCCGAATCGAGCACCAGGTTGCCCAGCGTATTATTGATGGCCCGAATCCCCTCTTCGGTGATGACGAGGTGGCCCGCCCCACGGTTCAGCATGCCTGCTCCAATCCTCTAGACCCTTTCTCCCACAGTTGACGCTTCAATTTACGAGCGACCCCGCTCCAGCGAGAGCGCCGATTCCAGATCCAGCGCCTTCCAGCTGGCGTGCTCCTCGGCCGAGAAGGTCTCGAGAAGCGCCTCGATCACCCGGGAAACGAAGCTCTCGCCGTGGATCTTAGCCACGTAGCCCAGCTCTTCCACCAGGAATCCCCGGTACACCGGCAGCAGCTCGGGGGCTTCGAGGATGGCGGGAAGGCCATCCTGGACCCGGCCGTTGCGCCAGCGCAAATCTGCACCTTGCTCCCGAGCCCAAGTATTGAGGCGGGACTCGAGTCCCTCGGTCATCTTGAGGCCCGAGATGGACGCGAAACGTTCAAAGATGCCCTCGCTCACGGCCCCGAAGACCGAGCGAAGGGCCTCTTCGGGAGCGGTCTCCACTTGCAGCAGGCCCTCGCGCCAGAGTTCGAGAAGCGCCTGAGCGATCGTCAGCTCGTCCCGGCGGTTCGCTGTGGCGATCTGGCCCAGGGTCTGGCCCTCGGCGCCCTTGAGGGCATCGACGAGGTTGGCTGCGGCTGACGAGAGGCCGCCCGAGGGGCGATCCAAGACGCGGAAGCGCGCGCGCAGGGTCATCTGCGGCATGTCGCGGCGGATGGAGCGCCATTGATCGACGCGGCGGATGCCTTCCTTGGCGAGCTCGGAGAGGGGCGTACGAATGTTGGCGAGGGAGGCGGATGCGCCGCTCTCAAAGGTGAACGTGCCGGTTTCCCAGTGGAAGAGGGCGTAGACGGCTTCCTCTCCTTGGAGCTCCAGCGCCTTGGCGCCGGTGATCTCGCCGGCCTTGCAGTCGAGAAGGCCCTCGCGACCTTCGCTGGTCAAGCGGAGGAGGCCCGTTTCGGAGTTCAGACCGATGATCTGGAGGAGATCGCTGAAGCTGAAGTCTTGGAGGCTGCCTTCGGAAATCATTCGATTCGCGTTCTCTTTCTCTAGACGTGGCGTCAGGCCCGCTATACCTCAGCGACCATGGAGCCCGTCACGGTTGCGGCTCCGGCAATCAGCAATCCCACCTCGACGGGCACAGCGCCCGGCATCGGCACGGTCAGCGACTCTCTGGCAAGCACCGGGCGAAAAGGCGCCACGGCTTCCCAGACCCGATCGGCGATCGCCCCCTCGTAGGCCAGAACCAGGGATCCGAAACGTTCTGCGGCCCCGACGAACGCCCGAAGCGCCTCGAGATGCGCCTCAGCGGACAACGGTGCCCCGAGCCCCCCGGTTTCCACCGGAGGAAACTTGGAATGAGGATCGCCGGACACCCACTGCTCCCAAAGGCGGGGGGCCAGTCCCAGACTCCCTATACCCTCGGCAGGCGGCACGTAACAGTATAACAGATCGCAGGAATGCTTCGCCAACGCCTGAAAAGGCGCCCCCTGAAGGGCCATGCCCGAGCCGGGTTTCCCCCTCAGTCCGAGGGCCATGGCATTCGCTTCCTCGACGTACTTCCTAAAGACCGCCACGGGGGGCATGGGCTTGAATCCTAGCTCCCGGCGGTTCCATTCCAGCCAGTAGCGCATGACCCAGAAGACCGCCGTCACCCCGATCGCCTTCTCGCCGGGCGACGCCGAGCCCTTGACGATCGCCTCATGCCAGATGCCCAGCCAGATGGTCTCTTCGGGGGTGAAGATCCGGTTCGCCCAAGGGAAGAAGCGCTTGACGACGTCGGGCTCCTTGCGCAGGCGAACCCAGTCGCTGACGGTGCGCTCGCGGGCGGGCTCGGCCCCCTCGACGTAGGCGCGGCACCACCAGGCGCTCGACGCCAGGGGGTCCACGGTCGTGACCTCCATGCCCATGCGCCGGAACTCGCGGGCCTCGTTGCCGGGGCCGTTGAAGACCGAAAGCACGGTCCGGGCGCTCAGGGGAGTGACATGTTCGGTTACCCAGCGCGCCGGTGGGCGCACCATGGGCGTGAGAGCGGTCGGCTCGGAGGTCGGGGCGTCCTCGAGGGGAGGGGCTTGGGGCTCGAAACCCGAAGCGTCGAGTTCCGACGGGCCGCCGTCCAGGGAGTCGAGGGGATCCGTCACAGCTCGAAGCCCTCCAGATCCCGCACGGTCGGGCAATCCGGAAGGGCTTTCAGGATGGCCGCACCGTAGTTCTTGGTGAAGAGGCGATTATCGAGGATGGCGACGAGGCCCCGATCCGTCGAAGTGCGGATCAGACGGCCGAAGCCCTGCTTGAGGCGGATAATCGCTTCGGGAAGCGTGTACTCGCGGAACCAGTCCTTGCCCTGCATCTTGAGACGCTCGACATGGGCCTGGACCACCGGATCGTCGGGCACCGAGAAGGGCAAGCGGTCGATGATCACGCAGGACAGGGCCTCGCCGGGCACGTCCACGCCCTCCCAGAAGCTGGAGGTCGCGAACAAGACCGCGTGAGGGGTGGTCTTGAACCAGTCGATCAATTGCGCGCGCGGCAGGTCGCCTTGTTTCTTGGCGGGGTAGGGAAGCTGGGGCCAGAGCTGGGTGAAGGCCGCGTGCATGGCCTTATAGGACGTAAAGAGCACGAAGGCCCGCCCCTGGGTGGAGTCCAGGATCTTGCGGATCGCTTGCCGCGCGTGGGGCGCGAACTCGGGCGCATTGGGCTCCGGCAGGTAGCGCGGCACGTAGAGCGTGGCCTGCTTCTGGTAGTCGAAGGGGCTGGGAGTCTCGAGGTCGATCGAGTCCGTGAGGCCAATTTGCTGCTTGAAATAAGTGAAGTCCCCGTCCACTCCGAGGGTCGCCGAGACGCAGACGCCCGAGCGCTGATCCCAGAGGTGCTCCTTGAGGGAGGGGGCGACGTCGAGGGGAGCGGATTTCAGGTGGAAGTTCCCGCGGTGGCGGTCGACTTCCACCCAGTTGACCCGCTCGGCCAGGGTGTTATCGGCGAACGAGCCGAAGTACTCCCAGCGCGCCGTGAGGCTGTCTAGCTGCGCGATCAGCCTCTGACGGTGCAAGGGGGCCTTCTTGGCCAGCTCCGGATCGTCGATTCCGTTGCCCAGGGCGACGTCGCGCTCCATCCAGGAGCGCAGGACGCGGAGGTTGTCGAGGATTCCCTCGGCGATCTCCACGAAGACCGCGTCGGGGTAGAGGCGAAACTGGGCGCGATCGGGCCGCATGACCCATTCCATGAGGCGGGACTCGAGGCCGACCAGGTTGAAGACCACATCGTCCGGGACCATGCCGATCCGTTTGCGGACCTTTTGCATGAGCTTGGTGATGGAGTAGCGTCCGACCGAGCCGGTGAAGGCGCGGGTAGCCGCCTGGGGCACGTGGTGAGCCTCGTCGAAGATGACCGCCTTATGGGAGGGGAGGATACCGCCTCCCGAGGCGAGGTCCGCGAAGTAGAGGGCGTGATTGGCGATGATCAGGTGGGCATGGGCCTGCTGGGAGCGGACCACCCGGTGGGGGGATTGCTCGTAGAACTCGCAGCGGTTGCCGAGGCAGTCGTCGGAGTCGGAGGCGATTTCCTCCCAGAGCTGGGGAGTGGGAACGAAAGGGAGGGCGGCGACGTCGCCGTCCCAGGGCTGGCCGTCAGGCGTGCCGTTTCCGCTGAGGAGGGCCTTGATCCGGTCGAGTTCGGGGCGCAGGGGATCGGCGTCCGGCAGCCGGCGGTCGGCCTCCCAGAGCTTTTGAATGCAGAGGTAGTTGCCGCGTCCCTTGGCGAGGGCCACCTGGAAGCGTTTGCCGGAGGCCTCCTGGATGAAGGGGATATCCTTGCCGAGGAGCTGCTCCTGGAGGGCGATGGTGCCGGTGGAGATGACAAAGGGCCCCTCCACGTCGAGCAGGGGAACCATGTAGGCGAAAGACTTGCCGGAGCCGGTCCCAGCCTCCACGATGGCGTGAAGGCCGTCGGCGACCGCCGTGTGGACGGCCTCGGCCATGCGCCGCTGGCCGGGCCGCGGCTCGTACATGGGCAGCTTCTGGACAATCGAATCGAAGCGCGAGAGGAACTCGGGAGGGGTCATTCATCCTCAGGGTCGGCGTCCGGCCTTCCGGACACCTCGGATCGGGGCTCTAGAACCTCGGGAGGCATGGCTCCCAGGACCAGTATAAGCTGTTGACGCCGGCCCTGGCGAGATACGGAGACGCGAACCGACTCCCCGACGCGCCGATCGCCCAGAGCCCGGGTCACGTCCACGGCCTCCGAGACCTTCTTACCCTCCAGCTCCAGGATCACATCCCCCGGCTGGATCCCCGCTCGGAAGGCCGGACCGCCCGGCGAAACCTCCCGGACCTTGAGGCCCGAGGCCTCCACCTGGATGTAGAGGCCCATCCACGGCCGCTCGACCTTGCCCTTCTCGCGGAGTTCGGAAACCACGAAGCGGGCCGTCTCCACTGGGATCGCAAAGCCAATCCCCTGAGCCCGGGCGGCGATCGCCGTGTTGATGCCGATGACCTCCCCCTTGAGGTTGAGCAGGGGGCCTCCCGAGTTGCCGGGGTTGATGGGGGCATCGGTTTGCAAGAACTCCACGCGCTCGCTGATGGCCACCGAGCGTTTAAGGGCCGAGACGATCCCCGCCGTGACGGTGGTGGAGAGGCCCAGGGGACTGCCGATGGCCACCACCCACTCACCCACCCGAACCGCCCGGGGATCCGCGAACTTCAGGGTCGGAAGCCCTTTGGCCTCGACCTTGACAAGGGCCAGGTCCGTACCGGGATCTTGGCCGATCACCTTGCCTTGGAAGTTACGGCCGTCGGGAAAGGTCACCGTGATGGCCGTGACGCCCTTGGTGACGTGGTTATTGGTCACGATCAAGCCTGAGGAGTCGATCACGAAGCCCGAGCCCACGCCCCGCTGCTCAAAGTAAGGAGGCATGCCTCGGCCCGCACCGAGGTACCCATGGAGGAAGGGTTCGAGGTCGCGCATCGGGTTGCGCTGCCGCTTGACCGTGTCCAGGTTGACCACGGCCGGGGCGGCTCTTTCGACCAGGTCCGCGATGGTCGTCGGCCCCATGGGCACGGCCGCGCCGGTCGCAGTGACCAGGACGAGGCTCAGGACGCCCCCGCCGACGATGGCCTTCATGCCCCGCGTGACGGGGCCGCGCATCCCATGCATGCTCGCCTCCTTTCGCCTCCCTCCATCCTAGGAAGCCAGGCAAGCAAGTACTACGGCGGAATCGCCGGATTTCCCTGTGCGGAGGCCGGCCCACCGGCGCCGAGACGGAGAAACGAGGATGGACGCCCCCGGGAGCATGGGGTATACTGAGTTTCGTCGTACCTGCCCCTGGTGGCTGTCGGGTTCCACGCGGCATCGGACCGCGAACTCCGCTAGGCCCGGAAGGGAGCAACGGTAAGTGGACACCGATGGGTGTTGTGGGTCCACCTGGCATTTGCTGGGGGCAAGGGCGGCTTGAGACGGGCTTCGGCCCGTCTTTTTTCATGCTTGTCCTTTGCTCGCCCCCTGTCTATCATGGACGCACCGGGGAGCGACTCCGGCTTTGAGATGAGGACCCTCCCCGTGAGCGCGCCGGACTACTACCAGATCTTGGGCGTATCAAACGACGCCTCGGAAGACGACATCAAGCGTGCCTTCCGCAAGCTCGCTCGCGAGCACCATCCGGACCGCCACCAGGGCCCCGCGAAGGCCCAAGCCGAAGCCCGCTTCAAAGAAATCACCGCCGCCAACGACGTCCTCTCCGACCCCCAGAAACGCCAGCAATACGACCAGATGCGCCGCTACTTCTCGGGAGGAGCCGGTGGCCCCTACGGCGGCGCCGGCCCCAGCTGGGAAGGCGGCCCGCGCGGCTTCGAATCCCCCCTCGGCTGGGAGGACCTCTTCGGAGCCGTCTTCGGAAGCGCCTCCCGCGGCGGCCCGACCGCCCCTCCCGGCCGCGGCGCCGAGATCTCGGCCCCGGTAGAGATCTCCCTCGACGAGGCCTACCACGGAACCGCCCGCGAGGTCCGCAACCCGCGCACCGGAGCCCGCCTCCGGGTGAAGATTCCCCCGGGCGTGGAAACCGGGTCCACCGTCCGGGCCGGAGAAGTCACCCTCGCCATCACCGTCCTGCCGGATCCCCGCTTCGAGCGAGAAGGGGACGACCTGCGCATGGACCTGCCCATCACCTTCCTCGAGGCGATCGACGGAGGGGAAGTTCCCGTCCCCACCCTCGACGGCCCGGTCAAGATGAAGATCCCCGCCCGCACCCAGAGCGGCAAGACCTTCCGCCTCAAAGGCAAGGGCATGTCCCGCCTCAAGGGCGAAGGCCGGGGCGACCTCTACGTCAAGGTCGCCATCCACCTTCCCCCCGAGATCGATGACCAGGCCCTGGCGCTCTGGCACCGACTCGGCAAGCTGACCCCCTACGACCCCCGATCCACGCGACCGTAACGACGCGCCCACGGCCCGACGAGCTCGCGGCCCAGTGTAAGGAGGCCACATGCTAGCGACCCTCAAGCAGTCCTCGCTCTTCAGCGAACTCGAAGACGCCGAGCTCTCCCTGATCGCGAACCTCTGCCTCAAGCGCAAAGTCCCCAAGGGGTCGATCCTCTTCTACGCCGGCGATCCCGGCAACTCCTGCTACATGCTGCTGGACGGCAAGATCAAGATCGTCGTGAACGCCGACGACGGCCGCGAGCATATCCTCGGCCTCCTCGGCCCCCACGACCTCTTCGGGGAGATGTCCCTGCTGGACGGCGAGCCCCGCTCGGCCTCGGCGATCGCCGTCGAGGAATCCAACGTCGTCGTCATCCAGCGTGACGACTTCCTCAAGGTCCTCGCCGACCAACCCCTGATCCCTATGAAGCTCCTCAGCGTCCTCAGCCGCCGCCTGCGCCGCACCGACGGCCATGTCGAGAGCCTCGCCTTCCTCAGCGCCCCCGGCCGTGTCGCCCGCCTGCTGCTGGGCCTCGCCGAGGACCTCGGCAAGCGCACCCCCGAAGGCCTCGTCTTCGAAACGCGCATGACCCGCCAAGAGATGGCCAACCTGACCGGCACCTCCCGCGAGACCTTTACCCGCGTGCTCATGGATTACCAGGACCGCGGCCTGGTCTTCCTCGACCGCAACCAGTACGTACTCAAGGACGAAGCCAAGCTGCGCAGCCTCATCAACTGATCCGCATGTGATCCCGCATGTGATCGCCGTGCATTACGCTCCCCTCGAAAGGCGGCTAACAAAAACCAGCATGTGACCTCGGATGACCGTTTAGGCGGCCCGAAGGAACCGTTTTGTTAGTCGCTCCACGGGTATACCAATGCTTGCCGGCCTAACCGGCATCCCTGTCCATGGAAGGAGACCCCATGCGCCTCAAGCGACTCGCCGCCCTCCCGCTCGTCCTTCTGCTCGCCGGCTGTCCCAACCTGCTGGGCTCCACCGGTAACACGGAACTGAACCCCAAGGCGCTCGCCGTGACCCAGAACACCGGCGCAGGAGCGACGGCCAACGCCTACGTCGAGTGGCAGCCCGTCACCAACGCCTCGCTCTACCAGGTCCTCCGGACCACGGGCCAGAACTCGGACTCGGTTCAGAAGTCCGACAAAACCCACTTCAGCGAGCAGGTCGGCGTCGGCAGCACCATCACCTACAAGATCGTCGCCTTGGACGCGTCGGGCAACGAGAAGACCACCTCGACCCCGATCTCGATCCAGGTCCTCGCCTCGGAAGTGGCCGCCCCCAGCGGCATCACCGTCGACGGCAAGACCGCCGATGCCCAGAACATCACCTCGATCGGCGCCGGCAAGCCCGCCATCTCCTGGAGCGCCGCCGACAAGGCCACCCACTACTACGTCCGGATCGCGGATGCCAGCGACAAGACCCTCTACGCCGCCCTCACCAAGGAGCCTCAGCTCACGGTCGGCACCCTGCCCTTCGAGGACCTCAAGGTTCCCCATTACACCCAGGTCAAGGGCGACGGCATCCCCGCCGAGAAGGTCGTGAAGCTGATGGTCTCCGCCATCCGCGCCAATGACGCGGATCTCAAGGTCGCCACGGCCTACGACATCAAGGCCTCCGCCGCCTTCGACCTGTACCGGAAGTAACGACCTTGACCTCCTGGCCTGCCGAACCCGAAACTCCCACCGTTTCCCTGGCGCTGGGCTCCGGTCTCACCGGAACCCTCGCCACTTGGGGCATGCTGGAAGCCCTGAAGGCTGAAGGCTACTTCCCGAGCTCCATGGCGGCAGTGGGCTGGTCCGCGCTCTGGGCCTCCCTCTGGGCCATGGGCGCCGAGTTGCATGAGCTCGAAAGCCTCCTGGACTCCGTCCCCACCTTCCAGTGGGATGACGAGGGGCCCTTCGAAGACTGGCTCGAGCTCACGTTCGGCCCCTTCTTCACCGGAGAACGGCTCGAAGACTGGGAACCTCGGGTGGGCATCGTTCTCACGGACCTGACCACCGGCGGCCTCATAGAAGTGGATCGCGGCGAGGCCTGGCCGGCCATCCTGGCCTCCCTCGCCACCCCGCCCCTGCGCGCTCCCTTCGAGAGCCCGGATGGCATGCTGGCCGACGGAAGCCTGGTCTGCCCGCTGCCGGTCGACTTCGCACGCATGCTCGGCAAGGGCGCCCCGGTCATCGCCCTCGATCTCCTGTCGGCCCCCAGCAAGCCTGCCGTTGGCCGCGTGGGCGCCTGGCAGCGGGGCATGCAGCTCATGGCAAAACCGCTGCTCTGGGAGCAGCGGCGCATGGCAGATTTCACCTTGACTCCCGATCTACTCGATCAGGAGCCCATGGATTTCCGAGGCTGGCGACTGGCCCTCCAGGCTGGCGAAAAGGCCGTCACGGAAAATCTCGGCCGGATCAAGTCGCTGGCGAGCCCCTTTTCTCTCTAATCTTCCATTAGTCGTCCCCCCTTGACGGGGGGACAACTAGCAGATGTTAGTGATGCAGCACGAGCTTGGGCTGAAGGCGATCGCCCCGGCGTTCGGCCATCGCGAGCAACTCGCCCGCGCCGTCCACGATCCGCACGATCTCGCCCTTCGGCCCCTCAGGCGCCGTCAAGGCGCGCCCATGCCCGATATCCACGACCTCCTCCGGAGAAGCCACGTGAACCGGCATGTGCCCGATCGCCGCTCCGACGCCGACCCAACGAGGCTCCTCATCCAGGGTCGCCGCGTCATCCAGGTTGAAATCCCCTGCCCGCGTCCGCAAGAGGAACGCCAGCGAGGCCACTCCCTCCAGCGCCTCGGCCATGTCCACCGCCAGCGAGCGAATGTACGTTCCTGCCGAGCAACTCACCCGCACCTGAGCCCGGGGATACTCTCCCGGCCAGAACTTCACGAGTTCGAGGACCTCGATCGTAACCTCCCGTAAGGGGCGCTCGATCTCGATGCCCTCGCGGGCCAGCTGATAGAGGCGCTTGCCACCGATCGAGACCGCCGAAACCATCGGCGGCCGCTGCATGATCGTTCCGCGGAAGCGCGGCAGAATGTCCCGCAACTGCTCCTCGGTGATCGGCATCGGCTCCCGGCGCAGCACCTCTCCTTCGGCATCCGCCGTCGAGGTCTCGACGCCGAACTGAATCTCGGCCAGGTACTCCTTGCCGGAACGTAAGTATTGAAGCAAGCGAGTGGCGTTGCCCACGGCCAGCGGCAGAACCCCGACCGCCAGCGGATCGAGCGTGCCCGCGTGACCGATCTTCTTGGTGCCCAGCTTCCGGCGCATGAAGGCGACGACGTCGTGGGCGGTCATCCCGGGAGGCTTGAGGACGTTGAGAAATCCGTTCATGCGCGGGTCTCCGATGCGTGAAGCTCGGCCTTGACCGCCTCGAGGACCCGCTCGGGCGCCGTGGATAGGGGCCCTGGTACGGTCGCTCCAGCCGCCCGGCGATGGCCGCCGCCTCCGAAGCGCGAAGCGATCCGGTTCACGTCCGAAAACTTGCCGCGCAGGCTGAGCTTGAGCCCCCGGGCAGACTCCCGCAAGTAGAACGCCACGTCCACTCCCTGCAGGCTGCGCATCTGCTCGGCGAGGCCATCGAGCTGAGACTCGTCGGCTCCCGTAGCCGCCATCATTTCCTGGGTCACGAGGGTCCAGACGATCCGCCCGTCCGCGCTGCGCTGCATCTGAGACAGAGCTTGGGACTTGATCCGAAGCTCGGACAACGGCACCTGCTCGAAGAGCTGCTGCGTCATCCAGGCAGGACTGACCCCGCGCCCGATCAGCTCGCCGGCGATCCGATGGGTCTCGGCCGTGGTGGCCTCGTAGGCGAAGCCCCCGGTATCCGTCACGATGGCCGCATACATCGCCTGGGCCGCCGCGAGTTCAGGCAGCAGACCGAAGTGCTCGTAGAGGCGGTAGACGACCTCGCCGGTGGCGGCGGCATCCGTGAGGACGATGTTGAGCGAGCCGAAGCCCGGGTTGGAGACGTGATGATCGACGTTGACGCGAAGCGGCATGGCCGCGAAGGTCTCGGCCCAGTCTCCGAAGCGGGAGAGTTCGGCGGCATCGCACGTGACGAGCCCCCAGTTCGAGAGATCCTCGGGGAGGTGCGTGACGACGGCGTCAGCCCCCGGGAGGAAGGCATAACGCTCCGGCACCGGATCGGGGCAGACATGGAGGACCGTCCCGCCGAAGGCGCGCAGGAGGTGGGCCATGGCGATCGCCGAACCCAGGGTATCCCCGTCGGGGGAGAGGTGAGAGGCCACGATCCAGGATCGTGGCCCCTTCAGAACATCGAGTTCGGGAATCAGAGACGCCGGCAGGCTACTCACCATGCTCGCTCTGTTCCTTCTCGCGCTTGATCTGCAAGAGAAGAGCGTTGATGTTGGCGCCCTGCTCGAGAGATTTGTCTTGCCGGAAGTGGATCTCGGGGGTCACCCGCAGCTTGACCTCGCGGCCGACCTGCGTGCGGACGTAGCCCGAAGCGGCCTGCAGGCCTTCCAGGGTCTCGCGCTGCTGGTCCTCGTCCCCGTAGATGGAGACGAAAACCTTGGCATGGCTCATGTCCCCGGAGACTTCCACGTCCGTCACCGAGACCAGCCCGGTGATCCGCGGGTCCTTGAGGCGGCGGATGGTCTCGCTTGCGACCTCCTTGATCACCTCTCCGACCCGTCCGGCTCGCTGACTACCCATGGTGAACCCCCTTCCAAGCCCTACTTCTTCGGTTGACGGGTGTAGGTCTCGATGACGTCACCTTCCTGGAGGTCGTTGAAGTCATCGAACGAGATCCCGCACTCGTAACCCTGGGCGACTTCCTTGGCATCATCCTTGAAGCGCTTGAGGTTGGTGAGCTTGCCTTCGTAGAGCTTCTCGCCGTCGCGGAAGACGCGGGCCGTCGAGTTGCGCGTGACCTTGCCTTCCTTGACCATGCAGCCGGCGATGATGCCGGTCTTGCCGACCTTGAAGATGGCACGGACCTCGGCGCGGCCGCCGAAGACCTCTTCGTACTCGGGCTCGAGCATGCCGTGAAGAGCGGCTTCCATGTCCTCGATCGCCTTGTAGATGACGTCGTACTCGCGGATGTCCACGCCGTCATGCGAGGCCTTGGCGCGGGCACGGTCGTCGATCTTGGTCCGGAAGGCGATGATGATGGCCTCGGAGGCCTCGGCCAGCATCACGTCGGCCTCGGAGACGTCGCCGGTGCCCGAGTGGATCACGCGGACCTTGACGTCGCCATCCTTGGCGCTGATCTTGGAAAGGCTGGCATCGAGCGCCTCGGCCGAACCCTTGACGTCCGACTTGAGGATGAGCTTGAGATCCTTGATCTTGCCTTCCTGGATCTTGGAGTAGACGTCGTTGAGCGAGATATGCCGGGAGAGGTTGAGGCGCTGGTTCCGGTCGAACTCGGCGCGCTGACCCGCGATCTGCCGGGCGGTCTTCTCGTCGGCGACCACCTGGAAGATGTCGCCGGCCTGAGGCACCGCAGGCATACCGAGGATCTCGACGGGCATCGAGGGGCCCGCTTCCTTGACGCGCTTGCCCTGGTCGTTGATCATCGCGCGGACCTTACCGGCGATGGAACCCACGACGAAGTTGTCGCCGACGCGCAGCGTGCCGTTCTGAACGAGGACCGTGGCCACGGGGCCCATGCCCTTGTCGAGCTGCGCCTCGATGATCAGACCCTTGGCTTCGCGCTTGGGGTTCGCCTTGAGCTCGAGGATCTCGGAGACCAGCAGGATCATCTCGAGCAGGTTGTCGAGGCCCAGCTTCTGCTTGGCGGAAACGGGGACCATGACGGTCTGACCGCCCCACTCCTCGGCCACCAGACCGTACTCGGTGAGCTGCTGCTTGACCGTGTCGGGGTTGGCGCCCGGCTTGTCGATCTTGTTGATGGCAACGATGATCTGGACGCCGGCTTCCTTGGCGTGGTTGATGGCCTCGATCGTCTGGGGCTTGACGCCGTCATCGGCGGCCACCACCAGGATCGCGATGTCCGTCGCCTTGGCGCCGCGGGCACGCATGGCGGTGAACGCCTCGTGGCCCGGGGTGTCCAGGAAGGTGATCAGCTGATCGCTGACCTTCACCTGGTAGGCGCCGATGTGCTGGGTGATGCCGCCCGACTCGCCCGCCGCCACGTTGGCCTTGCGGACCGCGTCGAGAAGCGAGGTCTTACCGTGGTCGACGTGGCCCATGATGGTCACGACGGCCGGACGGGTGATCTGGTTCTCCTCGGACTCCTCGGCCTCGACCGGGGCGATCTCCACGGCGTTGGGATCGACGAGCTCGACCTCGTACTCCATCTCACGCGCCAGGGTGTCGGCGACGTCGAGTTCGAGGGTCTGGTTGATGGTGGCCATGATGCCCTTCATGAAGAGCCGCTTGATGATCTCGGTCTCCCGGACGTGCATCTTGTCCGCGAGTTCCTTGACCGTGAGCGAACCCGAGAGCTTCACCACCTTGGGCATGGTTGCCAATGCCGCCTCCCCACCGCGATCGCGGTCGCGACCGCGCCGGCCGCTCGCTTTACCTTCGCGCTGGGCCTCATCCCGCTCACCGCGACGCTCGCCTTGCCCCGGCTTCTTGGGTCCGGGCGCGCCAGGACGTCCTGCCGCAGGACCCGCCGCCGGGCGAGGACCGGGAGCCGCCGGCGCGCCGGGGCGCTGGGGCTGGCCCATCGGTTGACCCGGACGCTGAGGCTGACCCATCGGCTGAGCCGGACGCTGGGGCTGGCCCATCGGCTGAGCCGGGCGCTGAGGTTGACCCATCGGCTGAGCCGGGCGCTGAGGCTGGCCCATCGGCTGGGCCGGACGCTGCGGTTGAGCGATCGGCTGTGCCGGACGTTGGGGCTGAGCCACGGGCTGCGCGGGGCGCTGAGGCTGTACCGGAGCGGCAGGCCGCGCCTGGGGAGCCTGAGGGGCCGCCGGGGCCGCGGGCTTGGGAGCCACTGCCGCCGGAGCCTGAGGAGCCGGAGCCGCGGGCTTGGGAGCCTGAGCCGCCGGAGCCGGGGCCTTCACAGCGGGCGCCGCCGCCGGAGCAGCCGGGGCCGGAGCCTTAGCCGCAGGCGCTGCCGCAGGAGCCGCAGGAGCCGCAGGCGCAGCCGCCGGGGCTCCCTTGCCGTGCTTGGCCGTTGCCGCCTTGACCATCTCATCGGTCACGGCGTTGAAATTGCTCTTGATCTCGGAGAAGCCCAGTTGGTTCAGGACCGTGATCATCTCCTTAGGGGGAATATTCAGCTGCTTAGCCAGTTCGTGTACCCGCATTCCGTTTCTCTACCTCCATCGCCTGGCCCGAGCCGGGAGATCGTGTGAACCCGACTGCAACCCTCGTGCACCTTCAAGAACCGACCGCTGCCCACGTCGCCTTGGCGCGACGCTCCGGTACGGTTCTTCCGGGCACTCACCCGTGCTCCTGACCCAAAGCGGCGATATTTCTAGCCAGCTCTGCTGGGAGATTCTTCCTTAGGGCCTTGTCCAACAAACGTCGTTTGAGGGCGTTCTCGGTACACGCCACCTTCCGACAGACGTAGGCCCCTCGCCCCTGGACCTTTCCTCCGAGATCCAGCGTCACCTCACCTTCCGGCGTTCGGACGACGCGGATCAATTCTAGCCTCGATCCTAGCGTGCGACAACTTACACACCGCCGCTGCGGTGCTTCGCCCGCAGCTGGACTCATTCAGCCTCGATCGCCTGCGACTCCGAAGCGGTAGTCGCCTCGGCCGCCATGCGCGTCTCTTCGGTCTCGAGCACTTCCGATGCGCCGGTTTCCGGAGCCTCGGCCGTCATGTCGACCGCTTCCTCGGCTTCCGACTCGGAGGGCTGACGACCGAAAGCCGCCTCGAAGGCCTGCTCCATCGCCGTCGGCGGCCGGGAGATCGTGTCCATGGCCTCCGAGAGCTGGGCCGTGGTGATCTCGCGCTGCTGCGACTCGGACTTGATGTCGATCTTGTAGCCGGTCAGTCGCGCCGCAAGGCGGACGTTCTGGCCTTCCCGACCGATCGCGAGGCTGAGCATCGCATCCGGCACGATCACCCGCGCCGTCTTCTCCAGCGAGCTGACCTGCACCGTGACCACCTTGGCCGGCGAGAGCGCGTTGGAAATGAACGTGCCCGGATCTTCCGACCAGCGGATGATGTCGATCTTCTCGTTCTTGAGCTCGCTGACGATCCCCTGGATGCGGCCGCCGCGGGAGCCCACGCAGGCGCCCACCGGGTCCACCGAGGCATCGCGGCTGCGCACCGCGATCTTGGTCCGGTAACCGGCTTCGCGGGCGATCGCCTCGATCGTCACCGTCCCGTCCATGATCTCGGGAATCTCGAGCTCGAAGAGCTCCCGGACCAGGCCGGGATGCGCCCGCGAACAAAGCAACTGCATGCCCCGGGTTGTCTCACGCACCTCGATCAGGAAGACCTTGATGCGATCGCCCACCCGGTAGTGCTCGCCCGGCACCTGCTCGGAGCCCGGAACGATGCCCTCGGCCTTGCCGAAGCTGACGATGATGTTCCGGCCTTCCAGGCGGCCGACGGTCCCGATGATGGTCTCGCCTTCCTTGCCCTTGAACTGATCCATGACGATCTTGCGATCCGCCTCGCGCAGGCGCTGGTTGAGGACCTGCTTGGCCATCTGAGCGGCCAGACGGCCCATCTCGGCGGCCGGCGGGGTCACGTCGATCGAGATCTCCTGGCCGGGTTGGATCGTGGAGTCGTGCTCTTGCGCCTCTTCCAGGGAGATCTGGGTCAAGGGATCCTCGATCTCGCCCTCGACGACCGTGCGGATGTCGAGGATCTTGAGGCTTCCCGACTCGATGTCGAGCTGGGCGATCGCGTTCTCGCGGGCGTTCGGGGTCTTCTTGTAAGCCGAGGCCATGGCGGCCTCGAGGGCCTCGTGGAGCACCTCCGGAGCGATGCCGCGCTCCCGCTGGAGGGCCTTGAAGAGCTCCTTGATGTTCACTTGCATGTCACAACTCCCGTTATAAGTCGATCGTCAGACGGATCAGCGACACCTGATCCCGCGAAATCGTCATCTCGCCCTTGGGGCCCTGGATCCGGATCTCCCCGTCCGTGGCGCCCAAGAGTTCGCCCTTCCATTCCTTCTTGCCGCTGACCGGTACGAACGTCTTGATCAGCACCTGCTGGCCGCGGAAACGCTCGAAGTCCTGCGCGCTCCGCAAGGGACGCTCCGCTCCAGGAGAGGAGACTTCCAGGTAATAGGCCCCAGCGATCAGGTCCCGCTTGTCGAGCTCCTCATCCAGCCGGCGGCTCATCGCTTCGCAATCCTCGTGGGTGATCGCGCGATCCTCGCGGTCGATGTAGACCCGCAAGATCATCTGACCGCCCTCTTTGACGTACTCCACGTCCCAGACAGCGAGGCCCAGGTCCTGGGCTAGAGGCTGCGCCATTCCGGCAACCTCTTCGGCGATCTTCGCCATGTCTCTCTCCTCATTCAGGCCTCAGGTCCCGCTGCCCCGGGCCCTTTGGCGAAAACCCCTAGAAAAGAAAGAGCGGGTGCGACACCCACTCTCCCGAAACCTCTCGATTTGGGCAGAAAGCCGGCTTCCCGGCCTCGACCAGCCCCTACGGGCGGCATCCGTTACCCAGTATATCACAGATCGTTAACCGGGAGTGCCTTGACCTCTCGTCAGCACTCTCGGTCAACGAATCGCGAACCCACGGGGCTCCCCTCGCCTTGCGACGGTCTTGTCCCGTTCCGGGCGGCCTACTTGCGATAAACCTCAGGCTTGAGGATGCCGACGAAGCGCCCGCGGCTCCGCACCCAAAAACCTTCGATCCCTCAGGTCTACTTGCTGTAGACCTCGGGTTTGAGGATGCCGACGAAGGGAAGGTTGCGGAACTTCTGATCGTAGTCGAGCCCGTAGCCCACCACGAACTGATCCGGAATCGTGAAGCCGACGTACTTGACCGGAACCTCGACCAAGCGGCGGGCCGGCTTATCGAGCATGGTGCAGATCTCGAGCGACGCGGGACGGCGCTCCATGAGCGTCCGGATCAGGTACGACAGGGTGAGGCCGGTGTCGATGATGTCCTCGAGGATCAGCACGTGGCGACCGGTGATGGACTCGTCGAGATCCTTGAGGATCCGCACCACGCCCGAGCTGCGCGTGGAGGCTCCGTAGGACGAGACCGCCATGAAGTCGATCTCGAGCGGGAGATCGATCGCCCGCATCATATCGCCGAAGAAAAGCGCGACGCCCTTGAGAACCCCGATCAGGACCACATCCTTGCCGGCATAGTCCTGGGCGATCTGCTCGCCGAGCTCCCGAATGCGATCCCGGATCTGCTCCTCGGAGAGAAGGACGGATTCGATGGCGTCGACGAGGCGGGGATAGGGAAAGCTCACGGGAGGCTCCTTCAGGGTCGTTTCAGGGGCGGACATCTTTATCTCCAAGTCGCGGCGCTACCACTCGAAATGGTATTTCGCCGTCATCTGCATCAAGTCGCGGTGGCAAAGCAACTTCACTCGGACGTCGGGATAGAGTTCCCGCAGCTTCCGGATCTTCCGGTTCTTGCGGGTGACCAGGCGCTGGCGCATGGCCGTCAGCTCAATGTACATCCCTTCCGCCGGAAGGTAAAAGTCGGGAGTGAACTTTTCGACGATTCTTCCGTCCTCTGCCCAGCGCAAGGGGAAGCTGCGAGGCTCGTATTCCCAAGCGATCTGGTAGAAGTCGAGAAGCTTCGCGAACTCTCGCTCCGCAGGATGCGCGAAACGAGTGGAGTCGAGCTTGTTACCACCCTCTCCCGGTGCGTCCACGACCCGTCTCCCTGGAGCGCTCACCCCCCCCGCCCACGCGTCTCAGGACCGAATTACCCGGCTACCGCTCTGCAAGGGGTTAGGTCAGAGGCTCACAGCAGCCCTTGCCTTCTTTGGGAATCCTAGCAAATTTGACCCAAGGCTGCCAGGGGGAAAACGACCGCGGCAAACGCACCCCCAGGAGGGCCGCCCCTCTCGCACGTCACTCATGCCGGCGGCAACAGAACCCCCAAAATCCAGAGTTTCGGCCCATAAAAGCGGTTATCATTTTCGGAGCAACGTGGTATAAGCAAATAGCCTGGCAGCCAAGCATGCGCCGGGGGCCCCAAACGTCCGCTAAATCTGACTTCACAAGGAGCGAGCCTGTGCTCAAGAAGACCATCGCCCTCGCCGCAGGCCTCAGCCTGCTCACCGGCTGCATCGCCAGTAGAGAATTCGGCAACCTCAGTTCCACCCTCTCGAAGGGCACCCTCCTGATTCGCTCGCTCACCGTGAGCAACCCCGCCAACGGCAACACCGAAGTTACCAATTTCCTGGGCTGGATCTCCCTGAGCGGCAAGGCGCCCAACAAGCTCGAACGCGACGGTGTCGAGGTTCCGGACTCTAGCGGCAAGCTTTCGAGCAACTCTTACCAGGACAAGGACGACCCGCTGACCAACGACCTGAACCCCGGTCAGAACTACCTCTACTCGCTGGACTTCGGCGAGTCGACGGCCACCCAGAGCATCACTCCTGCCCTCCTGCCCGACACCCGCCTCACCTCGACCGCGCCCCAGGGCCTCAACGCCGTCGCCGCGGGCGCTTCGCCCACGATCACCTGGACCCGCCAGGGCGCGCTCCCCAAGGGTTACATCGTGACGGTCGCCAAGATGGGCGATGGTTTCGCCGGCAGCTCGATCGGCGCTGGCGAACCCGTCTACCTCGCCTTCCTCGACGCAGCGGCCCACCCCAGCTCGGTTACCTACGGCGCGCCCTCGGACCTCGCGGCCATCACCGGGGACCAGCTGCTGAGCGGCTTCCTGGCCGAGAACCCCTTCTTCAAGCCGGTCCACAAGGCGCTTGAGTCCGGCAAGACCTACGCATGGACCGTCGTCGCCCTCGACCATGACGACGCCAAGACCGCCTTCGCCATCGACAAGCCCGATTCCATCGGCATCTTCACCGTTCAGTAAGCTCGAGAAGGAGATTCTGATTCTATGAAACGCTTCCTTGCCCTCGGGCTTGCGCTCAGCCTCCCCCTCGCCGCCATGCCCGCCCATGCCAACGTCACGAGCATGTCCTACGACGCTCGCGCCCTCTCGCTCGGCGGCTCCTTCTCCGCATGGGGCAACCAGGACATCAACTCGCCGCTGGGCAATCCCGCCCTGCTGTCCCGCCAGCGCGGCACCTTCTTCTTCGGCCCCAACCTCGGCCTCAGCCTCGGCAACAACGCCGTCGGCACCGGGGAGATCCAGGGCCTGATCGACTACGGCCAATACCTCACGGCCTACCAGGCGGCCGCCGGCGGCGGCGAGGTCCCCGCCTCCGTCGACTTCCCCAACGTGCTTCCCTCGGACGGCCTTCGCCTCTTCGCCGGCACTCAGGTCGGCCTGATCGGCCTCAAGCTCGGCAACCTGGGCATCCGCTCCTACGCCCGCGGCGGCGTCGAAGCCCACGTCACGGCGCCCGAGGTCTTCTCGGTCATGCGCAACTTCGACACGACCGACCGGACGATCGCCTCCGAGCTCCAGAAGCTCAACGCCAACCTCAGCTCCAACTCGCCCGACTTCAACGCCGCCGTGGTGGCGGTCGGCAACATCAAGACCCACATCAACAGCCCCGAGGGCTTCGGCCCCCTGATGTCGCAGGGAGCAGACGACACGGGTGAGCGCAAGGTCACCCTCGCCATCAACGAGCAAGCCTACGTCACCACCGGCGTCACCTACGCCCAGCCGATCAGCAACTTCGGCATCCTTCCCGGCAAGCTGACCGCCGGCGCCACCGTGAAGCTCTTCAACGGCATCGGCACCATGGGCATGCCCGGCAACACCCTCCAGACCTCGAACAACCAGCCCGTCCCCCTGGGCGTGCCCGGCCGCGTCGAGATGACCACCAAGTTGAACATCGCCCAGCCCCTGACGGACATGAACAAGGCGCTCGACGAGTTCGGGGCGGACCCCATCAACAACGCCTCCAAGCTCTCGGAGGCCGCCGACAAGTTCACGAAGGACATGAGCGCTGACGGTCGGTTCTCCACCGAGTACACCTCCTACGCGGCGGGCGCGATGGGCACCGGCCTCGACCTCGGCCTCACCCTCGCCGTCAACGACGCCCTCACCGTCGGCGGCGCGGTCACCAACGCCGTGGTCCTCTGGCCCGGCACCAAGACGGTCTACACCGGCGGCTACAACGGCTCGAGCTTCCAGCTCAACCAGCAAGGCGGCACCGAGAACATCAACTTCACCGACACCGAGCCCCTGGGCCTGCAGGTGGGCGCCGCGTACGCCACTCCCATCCCCGGCCTGACCGTCGCCGCCGACCTCCAGCAGAACTTCGACGGCTACGGCCCCAGCCTCCAGGTGGGCGCCGAGGAGAGCCTCTTCAATCTCCTCATGCTGCGGGCCGGTGGACGCTTCGGCGGCCGCTACAGCTTCGTCGGCGGAGGCATCGGCCTCAACCTCTGGCTGACCCGCGTGGACCTCGCCGCCGCCGTCGATACCGCCGGCCGCGGAGCCAACGTCGCGGCCTCCTGGTCGCTCGGTTTCTAGTCTCACCACCCTAGACGGCGGGGGCATTTAGCCCCCGCCGCCCAGCTTTTTATTGCGGTTTCCATGCCCCTGCCTCGAAAACCCTTCGACCCCTCCTCGGAACCCCCGACCTTCGCTGGCGAATCCCGCGAGGTCACCATCCTCTTCTCGGACCTCGAAGGCTTCACCGCCCTGACCGAGCAGATCCCTCCCCGTGAGGTCGTCGGCTTCCTCAATCGCTACTTCACGGCCATGGCCGATCCCCTCGCTGCCCACGGCGGCCGGATCGACGCCTACATGGGCGATGCCATGCTGGTGGTCTGGGACGGAACGGATCCCGTCCAGGACGCTCGGAACGCCGCCAAGGCCGCCCTGGCCATGCTCGAACGCATGGAAACCCTCCAACTCGAACGCCTCGCAGAAGGTAAACGCCCCGTCAAGGTCCGCATCGGACTCTCGTCCGGCTCGGCGATCGTGGGCGAGATCGGCTCGCCTCGCTTCCGCCAATGGACCGTGATCGGCGACGTCGTGAACACCGCGAGTCGCCTGGAAGCCCTCAACAAGCAATTCCACACCGACATCCTGCTTTCGGAAGCCACCTACACGCTCATCCGCCCCTGGGCGGAGGTGGAAGCGCTAGGTCCCGTCACCCTTAAGGGACGCCGCGAGCCACTGGAATGCTACGCCCTGCGGAACTGGAGGGATGCATGACCTGGGGAGACTGGGCGGACTTCCTGCGCGACCTCACCATGGTGGGGAGCGCCGCTGCCGTCATCGTCCTCACCGCCAAGCTGATCCGGCCCGGCCATACCCATGATCGCCTGGCCGCCATCGCCTTGGCCCTTGCCGCCTTTGCCTCGGCCGTCGCCCTCTTCGTCGCACCCTTCGCTGGGGGCTGCATCGAGGCTTGGGCCCTTTTCTGTGCCCCGGTCCTGCTCTTGTACTGGTGGCTGGAAGCCGAATTGGGCACCCGCATCCTGGGTTTGGCCGCCGGAGTGGCGACCCTTCCAGCCTTGTTCTACGTCCCGCGCACGGAGGTGATCGCCCTCGCGGACCTGAGGCAGTGGCCGGCGCTCGCCGAAACCGGCGGGCTCGTCGCCGGCGGGATGATGGCCTTCGCCGCCGCCAACCTGATCCTGGCCTTCGCCTACCGGCAAACCGGCGCCATGAACGCCCGCAAGACCGGGCGGTACTTCGCCATCAACGCCGAGACCATCTCCGAGGTGATCTACCGCTTGGTGGCCTGGGGCCTACCGTTCGCGGTCTTCACGGCGATCGCCAGCTTCGCGGGCACCCTGGCGGGCCAATTCGCTTGGATCGTGCCGCTCCCCTGGCTGCTCTCGGCCGTCCTCAGCGGGCTCTACGCCTGGACGTGCCGCCGCCAAGGCTACGAGGTCGGCCTGCGTCCCTGGCTGCTGCTGCTCGCCACCGCCACGACCTTGGGGGGACTCGGATCGCTCGGAACGCTTGGTTCCGTGTTTTAAGCCCGCCCCAACCGTGCTAGAATCGGACATCCAAGGAGGAGAATCCGGATGCTCAAATCCCTTTCCCAGGCGTTCAAGCGCGAGCGGAAACCCAAATCCAAGACCCGCGAGACCGTCGAGACCTTCGTGGTCGCCATTATCTTGGCCCTCGGCGTGCGCGCGACGGTGGCGGAAGCCCGCTTCATCCCGTCGGAGTCCATGCTGCCCACCCTGGAAGTGGGCGATCGCCTGATCGTCGAGAAAGTCTCCTATCGCCTCCACGCTCCCGAGCGCGGCGATATCGTCGTCTTCGATCCGCCTCCGCGCAGCGGCTTCGACCGCGGCAACGCCTTCATCAAGCGCGTCGTCGGCCTTCCCGGCGAAACCATCGCCGTCCGCGAAGGCCAGGTCTACATCAACGACAAGCCCCTCCACGAGGACTACCTCATGGAAGCCCCCACCTACGAGATGGATCCCGTTACGATTCCCGCCGGGAACGTCTACGTCATGGGCGATAACCGCAACAACTCCGCGGACTCCCACGTCTGGGGCGCGCTTCCCATCGACAACATCATCGGACGCTCCGCTGTCCGCTTCTGGCCCCCGGTCCGCGTCGGGCTCACCGACTAAGCGCGGATGCGTTCCCGGGCTCGCCTCCTCCTCTGCGCTTGCCTGCTGACGGCCGGACTCTCCGGCCTCTGGACGCCTCCTGCCGAGGCCAGCGACGTCAGCGTCCGAGTCGGCATCGCGGATGGCGTCGACATGCTGCGCTTCGCCGCATCCACGCCTGCCCGGATTCTCGACTCCCAGGGCCGCACCGTCGCCTCCATGAAGGCCATGGACTCCTGGAGCGCCGCCCCCTCCGGCCAGGTCCAGCTCGTCGGCCCCGGAGGCAAACCCCTCTCCGTCCCGAGTCCCTGCCGGATCGTCCCGGCCGAGTCGAGCGGCGTCCCCCTGGTCTTCATCGGCGATCGCTGGTACCGCGGCGAGCTCGAACTGCGCCTCGTCGACGGCCAGATCGTCGGCGTCAACCAGCTTCCCCTCGAGGACTACCTCTACGGGGTCGTCCCCGCCGAGATGCCCTCCAACTGGCCCCTCGAAAGCCTCAAAGCCCAGGCAGTGGCCGCCCGGACGTATGCGGTCGCCAACCGGGGCCGCTTCGGCAGCCGGGGCTTCGACCTCAAGCCCACCGTGGCCAGTCAGGTCTACAAGGGCGCTGCCGCCGAGACCGCCCTCTCGAACACCGCCGTGAACGCCACCCGGGGCCAGGTCGTCACGTACAACGGCAAGGTGATCCGCGCCTACTTCCACGCCTCCGCCGGAGGCTACACCGAGAGCGCGGACGCCGTCTGGGGCGAAAGCCTGCCTTACTTGCGCCCCGTCCCCGACTTCGACCAGCGTTCTCCCAAGTACACCTGGCAACGCTCGTTCACGGCCAACGAGATCCAAGCGGGACTTTCCAAGATCGGCCAAGACGTCGGAGACATCGTCCGGATCGAACCCGTCGAACGGGCCTACTCGGGGCGGGTTACCCGGGTTCGCGTCACCGGCACCCGGGGCATCCGCGAGCTCGCTGGAGAGCAATTCCGCCACGCCATCGGACTCTTCTCCACCCTCTGGAACGTCCTGGGCGTGCCCCAATCCTCCCCGTCGCCCTCCAGCTTCTCCTTCGCGGGACGCGGTCATGGCCATGGGCTCGGCATGTCCCAGTGGGGAGCCAAGGGCCTCGCCGAGATGGGCTACCCCTACGCCCAGATCCTGATGCACTACTACCCCTCGGCACAGCTCAGCATGCTGCCGAGTGACGGGATGTAGCCCTTCCTGGTATGGTGGAAACCGACTGGAGCCGCTGGGCCCTCTACGGAGCGGGCTGGTTCCTGCTCATCCTCGGTGGCCGCGCATGGGCCCGCCAGCAAGGCAAACCCATTCCCTTGGCCTATATCCTTCTCGTCGGCATCCTGATCGTCCTGCAACTCTACTCGGAACTTGGTTTCAAATGAGCACCCGCCTAAGCGACTACGACTTCGACCTTCCCGAATCCAGCATCGCCCAGCTTCCCGCCGAACGGCGCGACATGAGCCGACTCCTGGTGCTCCAGCGCGACAAAGGCAGCCTTGAGCACCGGCATTTCCGGGATCTCCAAGAGTACCTGAATCCCGGCGACCTGCTGGTCCTCAACGACACGAAGGTGATTCCCGCCCGCCTCTACGGCCATCGCCCCACCGGCGGCAAAGTCGAGGTGCTGCTCCTCCAGGAAAAGGAGCGCGATGTCTGGGTGGCGCTCGCACGTCCTGGCAAGAAACTCCCCGTGGGAAGCGTGGTGAACTTCGGCGCAGGTGAGACCCCCGAGGGTAGAACACCCGAACTCACCGCCGAGGTGCTCGACGTCCTGCCGGGCGGTGAGCGCTTGATCCGGCTTACCAGCCATACCGGCGAGCCCACGATGGCCCTGGTGGCTCGCTTGGGCGAGCTTCCGCTGCCCCCCTACATCTCGGGTCGTCCCGAGGACCCGGATCGCTACCAGACGGTCTACGCCCGGCACGAGGGCGCGGTTGCGGCTCCCACCGCCGGCCTGCACTTCACCCCCGAACTCCTGGCCGAACTTGAGCAAAAGGGTATTAAAATCGCCCGGGTCACCCTGCATACGGGACTGGGCACCTTCAAGCCCGTGATGGCCGAGGATATCCGCGAGCATCCCATGCACGCGGAATGGTACTCACTTCCCGAGGAAACGGCGCAGGCCATTCGCGAGACCCGCGCGCGGGGAGGACGCGTCGTGGCGGTGGGCACCACCGTCGCCCGGACGCTCGAGCATGTCGCCAGCGAGCAGGGCGGGGCGGATCTGACGGCCAGCTCCGGCGAGACGCGCCTCTTCATCTACCCGGGCTACCGCTTCCAGGTGGTGGACGCCCTCGTGACCAACTTCCACCTGCCGAAGTCGACGCTCCTGATGCTGGTGAGCGCCTTCATCGAGTCTGCGACTCCGGAGGGCCCGATGGAACGGCCTATCGGCCTGAGCGAAGGGCCCATCGAATCTGCGACTCCCGAGAACGCCCATGGCCGCGAAACGCTGCTCGAGGCCTACCGGGTGGCGATCGCCGAAGGCTACCGCTTCTATTCCTTTGGCGACGCCATGTTTCTGTACTAGCCGCCTTACTGGCTCACCTAGCCGCAGGCGCCTGGCGATGCGATGTTCCTGTACTAACCGGCTTTGCGAACTCACCGACTCGCCGATAAAACTCCATCTTGAACACAAGACCCGCCGGGTATCCGGCGGGTCTTGTGTCTACAAAGTGGCTTCGCGGCGCATCCCCGGGCGCTTGCCGTAGGTCGCCCAGCGCCATAGCCATTCGAGTGGGCCGAAGCGGAAGTGCGATAGCCAATACCGGCTCAAGAAAACCTGCCCCGCAAAGATGGCGACGGTGATGCCGAGGCATGCGGCCGAACCCAGGCGGCCGTATAGGCCCGTGCCGTAGAAGATCGCCGTGGCCAAGAGGGATTGCAGGAGGTAGTTGCTGAGGGCCATGCGGCCGGCGGAAGCCAGCGGAGCGAGGCGCGCGCGCCATGCGGTCCGCTCGAGCAGCAGGACCAATCCGGCGACGTAGCAGGCGGTCATGGAGAGGTTCCCGGCGAGGTGGAGGGTCTTGAGCAGAGGGGGCGCGGCGAGGAGCGGCAAAGCGCGCGAAGCGACGAAGCCCGCCAGGGAAAGCGCGAACCCCACGAAGCCCATGACCAAGATCTGGCGGAAGCGCCCCAGGTTCGACGGCAGAAAAAGGCCGCGACGCCCCGCGTAGGCGCCCAGGCAAAACATGCCGAGGATGGTGAAGAGCCCCGAAAAATAGGAGCCGCTGACGAAGCGGAAAGCGAAGTCCAGCAGGCGCTGGCGGGTCATCTCGACGAAGGATCCGCTGCCGTAGACTGCCAAGGACTGCTCTGCCAATGCCTTGAGACCCTCGGCTTTGGCCGGAAAGCCGGCGAGCGCCGTGAGGCGTTCCTCGAGGCCGGTTCCGCTGAGGAGAATGGGAGCCATGAGCAGGAGGCCCGAGCCTCCGAGCAGCATGCGCGGGGGAAGCGGCAGGAGGACAAGGAAGAGCAGGCCCAGGACGGCGTACTTGGCGAGGATGTCCCCGGCCCAGATTAGCGTGGCATGGAGCAGGCCGATGACGAGCAGGACTCCGAGACGACGAAGGAAGAGGCGCGTGCTGGGGGCTCCTTTGGCTTGCCAGCGTTGGAGCTGAAGGACGAGCCCGAGACCGAAGAGGAACGAGAAGAGCGGGAAGAACTTGCCTTGCGCGAAGACGAGGATGAGGCCGTCGACCAGGCGATCAAGGGGAAAGGCGCCCTCCCCCGACGAGCCGCCGAGGTAGAGCGCCGGAGAGGAGAAGTGGCGCATGTTGACGAGCAGGATGCCGAAGAGCGCGACTCCCCGAAGAACGTCAAGGCTCAGGATTCGTGAGGAGTCGGTTCCTGTTTCGGTCGGCTCGAGGGCCGCGCGGGATCCTTGTTCGAGCATCGTCTTCGGCCCGAAGCTAGGCAACGGGGAAGAACGCGCAGAGGGTCTTTCGCATGGGGGTTTCTTACCCGCCGAAGGCTCCCTTAATCATGCCGAAGAGGCTGTTGAGCGCGGGACCGAGCACGGTGTCCCAGAGGTTGGAGAGGAAGCTCTGCGCCTTCTGCGTGAAAGCTCCCAGCTTCTGCGAGAAGACCTGAACGGCCTCCGAAGCCTGGGCCGAGGCGGTGGGAGCAGCCGCAGCGGACGCCGCCACGACGGGAGCAGCCGGGGTCGCCTGAGGGCTGGGAGCGGCCATCGAACGAACCATGGGGTAACGGGGCTGGTGGGATGCAATCTGCATGGCGACTCCTCCTTGAGGCTGAACCTGACGAAAGGGTTATCCGCCGATCAGCGGCCGGAAAGAGTAAACGCACGGTTAAGTCTCTGTTAATTTTAAGAGCAAGCTCTCGGTTAATGTCTCCGGCCTCAAGCTTCACCCCGGTTTAAAGCGGAAAGGGGCAAGAAGAGAGGCGGGATCGGGGATAACGCATGCGTCGCTTAAGGAGGACGCTCCATGGCCACGACATCCGGATCCGCCTACACCTCACTTTGGTCCCTGCAGGGCGAATGGCAGAGTAGCTCCCGTATTTGGGGGAGCTCGCCGAGCGCCCGCGGGTCGATCTATGCGCATGCGGCCCGTCCCGGCTCCGAGGCGCCCACAGCGCCTCAGCCCCCCAAGGCAAAGGGCGGCGTCTTGGGCTTCGCGGGGGATGTCTTCGTCGGAGCGGGCGAGGCTTTGGCCGATACGGTCGTCGGAGCGGCAAACCTGGTCTTCCATCCCCTCAAGGCCCTCTCGCACCTCGCCAGGGTGCCTTTGACCCTGGTGACCCGGCCCTCGACACTCGTGGCCGCGTTTACCGAGCCCTACCGGGAGGCCCTCAAGGAGGGTCGAACCGGCAAAGCCATCGGGCGTGGGCTGGCCGAGGTCGGGCTCCTCGTCTTCGGCTCCCAGCTCGTGAGCGGGGTGGCGAAGGTGGGGACCGGAGCGACCGTCGCCGGCCAAGTCGCCATTCAAGGGGTGAAACTGGCCGAATCCTCGTCGGCCGTCGCCTCGAAATCCTGACCGATTCGACAAGAGCCCTTGCCCCATCCAGGTGGATCCGCGAGCCCGTCCCCGCTATGATGGATCCCAGAGGAGGGCGACGGATGAAGCGCCAGAACGCTCTAGGGTTCATCAGAGGAGGGCTGGCGGTCCTGCTGGGGACCCTGCTGGCGAGTCCCTCGGGGGCCTTCGCCGCAACCTCCGTGACTGCGGGGGATCTTCCGACCGTGATCAAGGGGATCGACGTGGTGGGGGTTCCGGCCTCCCAGGTGGGAGCGCTGCTGCAGCTCCTGGGGCTGAAGGAAGGGATGCAGGTTCCTTACAGACGGCTCAAGGAGGCAGTGGTGACGCCTGCCGAGGCCAAGCTCGAAGGGACGGGCCGCTTTCGCGAGATCTCGGTACGACCGACGACGTTCATCGGGGGATCCGAGGACGGGGCGACCTACCTGACGATCAGCGTGGTGGACCGCTCTTCGCACCGGGCGAAGGCCGCGCCGCGCGCCGCGCGCGAGCTGCCGAGCGCGGTCGTGGCTTTCTTCGACGAGCGGGTTCGGGGGCTTGGAGCCTTTCGAGACACGCTCTTGCCCAGTGACCAGGATCGTCTCGAGGACTTGGCCGAGCGGCATGCCGCCGCGCTCGAAGCGGCGCTGGACGCCTCCCAGCCGGAGATCCGGGCCCGGGCGGCACAGGCGATCGCCTTCCTCCCCGACTCCCGCCAGGCACGGCGCCTGCTCGAAGGCGCGCTCCTCGATCCCGACGCCGGCATGCGCCGGGACGTCGCCCGCGCCTTGCTTCCCCTGGTCGAGCGCCAGATCGGGCGCGAGCCGATCGCGCTGGAGCCCTACCTCGCGCTGATCCGTCTTCCGGAATCCGCCGATCGCATGAATGCCGCGAGCCTCCTGCTCCGCCTCGCACGCATCCCGGAGGGGCGCGCGCCCATCATTCGCGAGGCCGGCGCACCCTTGCTCGCCATGGCCAAGATGAAGCACCCCGGCGAACGCACGCTCGCGCTTGAGGCCTTGCAGGTGCTCTCGCAAGCGCCGGCCCCCAAGTCCTGGGACGAGTATCGCAACTGGTGGGAAAGGGCGAGCGCGCAGCGCTTCGCCGAGTAGCGCCCGCGGCTGTTGCGAAGCGCCTGCGGCTAAAGGTTAGTCAAGCGAAGCTGACCTGTCGCAACGACAGGCTAGGAACCGATCAGCCCCGGGACGTTCGGGGCAGCACGAACTCGAAGGTCGTCCCCTCGCCCTCGGTGCTCTCCACCGAGATGCGCCCATGATGGGCGTCGATGGCCTGTTTGACGATGGTCAGGCCCAGTCCCGAGCCCCCTTGCAGGCGTGAGCGCCCCCGGGTCACCCGAAAGAAGCGATCGAAGATATGGGGCAGGTCCTTCGCGGGGATGCCGATCCCCGTGTCCTCCACCCGGAAGACCACTCCCTCGTCGCCTTCGGCCGCCTGGAGGCGTACCTGGCCGCCGGTCGGAGTGAACTTCACCGCGTTGGCCAAGAGGTTCACCAGGATCTGCCGCAGGCGCACCTGATCGGCCTCCACGGCGAGCGCCGGAGGAACCTTGAGCTCGAGGCCGACGTCCCGCTGCTTGGCCTGGGGCACGACGGTCGCCACAGCCTCCTCGATCACCTTCCGGGCGTCGATGGGCTTGACCTGAAGGCGCTTGCGCCCCGACTCGATAGCCGCCAGGTCCAGCAAGTCATTGACCAGGACATGCAGGCGTTCGAGCTCCCGGTAGACGTCGTCGAGGAAGCTCTGACGGAGCTCGGGATCGTCCTGCGCTCCGTCCAGAAGGCTCTCCACCAGGACCTTGAGGGAGGCGACCGGGGTCCGCAGCTCGTGCGAGGCGTTGGAGATGAACTCGCTCTTGAGGCGATCCGCCTCGACCTCGGCGGTCATGTCGTGGCAGATGATCAGGTGGCCGATCTGCTTGCGCTCGGCGTTATAAAGCGGGCTGGAGTAACGCTTGAGGTACTGGCGCGGTTGAACCAGCTCGACGATGTCGGTTCTCGGCGACTCGGGGCTGCGCCGCATCGCCTCCTCGATGATCCCCAACTGATCCGGCTGGGCCCAGCGGCCCTGGAAGCGGATCCAGGGATCCAGGGAAGCCGTGCCGGGGTCGCTGGTCTGGGCCATGGCCTTGAGGGCGGGATTGATGAAGACCGGCCGCAGTTCGAGATCCACGATCACCAGGGCCTCGGTCATCGAGTTGATGACGTTCTCGAGCTCGGCCTTCTCGAGGATCAGGCTCTCGACGTCAAGCGTCCGGTAATGCTTGAGTTCGGCGGCGATCTGGGTGATGCCGCGCAGCAGGGGCCCGGCCTCCTTGGCGACAGGAGCCTGCGGAAACTCGAGCTGGCCTTCGGTCAAGAGGTCGATCGTGCGGTGGAGCCAGGAATAGGGGCCCCAGAGGCCGCCGCCCAGGACGTAGGTGATGGTCGAGGTGGCGAGGGTGGCGATGCTCCAGGCAAGTAAAACCGTCGGCCAGGCGCCGGATGGCAAGAGGCCGAGCAGTCCGAGGCTCGCGAGCAGCAAGCCGGAGACCACCGCGAAGAGGGAGGTGACCCCGATGGTGATCGAACGAGGAGGCTGCCCCTTGAGGGGCAGCCTCGACAAGGATCCGCGGGCCATGAGGGGGCCGGTGGAGGACAAGGTTGGCTAGGCGCGGGAGCCGGCGGCGGTGGTGCGGCGCTCGAAGCGATAGCCCACGCCGCGCACGGTCTGGATCCGCATCGGGTTGTTGGGATCCTTCTCGATCTTCTCGCGCAGCCAGTGGATGTGGACGTCGACCGTGCGGCCTTCGCCGGTGAAGTCGTAGCCCCAGACCTGCTCGATCAGGAACTCACGGGAGAGCACCTTGTTGGCGTTGAGGGCCATGAGCTTGAGGAGCTCGTACTCCTTGAGCGTGAGGTTGAGGACCTTGGAAGCGATCGTGACCTCGTGGCGAGCCGTGTCGATGACCAGGTCGCCGATCTCGATGCGATCGGGGGTGGCCGCCTTCACTTCCTGGTAGCGGGAGACCAGGCGCAGGAGGGCCTTGATGCGGGCCAGGAGCTCGCGGAGGCTGAAGGGCTTGGTGACGTACTCGTCGGCGCCGATTTCCAGGCCGACCACCTTGTCGATCTCCTCGCCCTTGGCGGTGAGCATGATGATCGGGATGGGCATCTCGGAGCGAATCTGCCGGCAAACCTCGTAGCCGTCCAGCGAAGGCAGCATGATGTCGAGGATGACGAGGTTCGGCTTCTCGCGGCGGCAGACTTCGAGGGCCTGCTGCCCGTCAGCCGCGGTAACGACCTGATAGCCTTCCTTCTCCAGCGAGTACTGGATGGACTTTACGATGGAGGGCTCGTCGTCGACGACCAGGATCTTGGATGACATGGGGCTGTCTTCTCCTTCGCCGCAGGCGAAACATCGAACGATACCAGGTTCCCCTCCTGAGACCCCGAAGGCCCAGTCACCGTAACCATCTCAGGGGACCCCGAGCAAGCGCCTCTCTCAAATCGACGCGCTCTAACCAATGCTAGGCCGATTATACCCCCGTCTGTTAAAGGCTTAACGGAAAATCAAAAGAGCGTATTTTATATCTCTTAACCCCTTGCTCAGTTAAGCGCTCAAGGGGGCGGGTATGTACCTTTCACCGCTATTACAGCTTCATTAAAGCCGGCAGTTCCGCTCCCTGACTCTCTTTTCAGGAGGTTCGAAGGTGTCTGTCCGCGTCTGGTCTTCGTTTGTGGCCGCTTGCTTGTGTCTCAGCGCCCTGCCGGCTTGGGCGGCCAACCACCCGGAGCGGGAGTGGCAGGTCCTTGAGACCCCGAACTTCCTCGTCCACTACTACCAAGGCGAGTCGGAGACCGCCCGGCGCATCGCTCAGAGCGCCGAGGGCATCCTACCCAAACTGACGCAGGACTTCGGCGTTACGCCTTCGAAGAAGATCCCGATCATCATCGATCGGGACGCCTTCTTCAACGGGACGGCCGAACCCCTCAAGGACCGGGTGACGCTCGACCCCGTGCTGGCCACCAGCTCGGTCATCGGAACGGACCGCTTCGTCGCCCACGAGCTCGCCCACGTCATCTCCTTCCTGGCGCTCGACCGGGAGTCGATGCTCTCCAAGCTGAGCAATCTCTCGACCTTCCCGACCTGGTTCCTCGAGGGCATCGCGCAGTACGCGGGGGAGTACTGGTACTCGTCCAACGACCGCATGCTCCGCCTTCACGCGCTCTCCGACACCATGCTCAGCCACTCCGAGCGCACCAACTTCCCCCTACTGGGTGGCGTCACCGGAGCGGCCGGCTACAACGAGGGCTACTCGCTGACCAAGTACATCTTCGACCTCCACGGCCGCGAGAAGATCAAGGAGCTCTTCCAGCTTGTCCGCGAAGGCAAGGAACCCAGCTTCGAGCGGGCGCTCGCCGCCGTCACCGGCAAGCCCTATGCCGAGCTTCTGGCCGACTGGCGCAAGGCCACCGAGGAAACCTACCGCAAGCAAACCGAGGGCATGGCCGCCCACCTCAAGGACTCTGTGCCCTTGCTCCCTCCCGAGCGCCAAGAGATCAACCTGGGAGCCAAGGTCTCCCCCGACGGCAAGCGCCTCGCCTTCCTGACCTCTCGCGAGCAGGACGCCTACATGATGCTCCGCGGGCACGTCATGGGCTTCCTCAGCCTGGCGATCGCCGATCCGGACGGCCGCAACATCACCGAGCTTCCCGTCTCCAAGGGCCGGATCCAAAGCTTCGACTGGGCTCCCGACGGCAAGCGCCTCGTCTACTCGGCCGTGACCGTCGAGGCGGGCACCCCGACCTTCGCCCTCTTCCTCTACGACCTATCTACCAAGAAAGTCGAGCAGCTGACCAAGGGCTCCGTCGCCCGCGATCCCGCCTGGCGCCCCGGCACCGAGCAAATCGCCTACACCTCTCTCGTGGACGGGAAGATGAGCCTCAAGCTCTATGACGTCAAGCTGAAATCCAGCCGCGACATCCCTTCCACCGGCCTCGGTGAGCGCATGGCCCAGCACCTGAGCTGGTCTCCGAACGGCTCCGAACTGCTCGCCTCGATCTACCGGGTCGGGGAAGGCGGCAAGATCGGCACGATCTTGCCGTGGAGCGGCGAGGTCCAGATGCTCACCAGCGGCAAACCCGAGGACACGGACTCCCACCCGGTCTACTCGCCCGACGGGCGGGAGATCCTCTTCACCTCCAACCGCGACGGGATGGAGAACCTGTACCGGCTCACGCTGTCGCGCATGCGCCTGGCCCAGCTCTCCAAGGTCTACGCCGGCGTCGAGCAGCCCTCCTACACGCCTGACGGCCAGCTCCTCTACACCGCCTACCGCTCGCTCGGCTCCGAGATCCGCAAGGCCCCCCTCATGAGCGACGGCAGCCAGGTGGTTGCCACGATCCCGCTTCCCAGCGTTCAAGGCCTCGGCCAGCCTGCAAACGCGCAGCTGACCCAGAAGCAGCTGGCGAGCCTGGGGGGCGCCACTCTTGGTGAGGGCGCGACCTCGGTCATCCCCGACTCCTGGAAGCTCAGCAACTACGAGCCGGTCATGACCAACGACGTGATCCTCCCTCAGATGACCACCGACGAACTGGGCCAGCAGCTCGGCGTCATGTCGATCTTTTCGGACATCCTCAACAAGCAGAGCCTCGGGCTCGACGTCCGCTACGGGATCATGAGCCAGCGCTTCTCCTACTCGGCGCAGTACCTCAACCGGATGCAGGACTTCAGCTGGGGCGCCATGCTCTACGACGCCCCGGTGGTCGGCATGGCGACGAACGTCAACCCGGACGACCTCTACGGCTCGCTCTACTGGTCCCGGGAGCGGGGCGCGAGCCTCATGGCCATGAACCAGTTCGGCTCCCAGCGCATGAGCCTCGGCCTCAACCTCGGCCATCTCTCGGCGCTCTCGAACCCACAAGGCGGCGAAACCCTCGGCGTCCGTCAAGGCAAGAACTACACCCTGGGCGTCGGCTGGGCTGACAGCCAGGTCAAGTCCACCTCCGACATGGATCTCAACCCCAGCTCGGGCTACGTGCTCGCCGCCTCGTTCCTCGCCTCCCACCGCGCCTGGGGCTCGGACTTCACCTACCAGCAAGTCTCCCTGGGCGGCTCGAACTTCGTCCCGGTGATCCCGCACTGGCGCCACAACCTCGCCTTCAACTGGCGGGTCGGCCTCAACCGCGGCGACGCCGTGCCCTTGATGCTGGGCGGCGTGGTCGGAGGCGGGGTCATCACCCCGCTGCGCGGCTACAACGTGGGGTCGTTCTCGGGCGATCGCCTCGCCTACGCCGGCCTCGAGTACACCGCGCCCATTCGCTCCAACATGGATCTGCAACTCGGCCCCGTCTACCTCGACAAGATCTACGGCACGGCCTTCGTCGAGGCCGGTGATGCCTGGAGCGCCAAGCAAGGCAATATGCACCCAGCCGGAACCACCGGCGGCGAGCTGCGCATCCGCACCTCCTTCATGGGCAAGCAGCTGGTGATCTTCCGGTTCGGCCTGGCACGCCGACTCACCCCGGACGGTGACTTGAAGTTCTACATGGCGTTCTAAAAGAACCCGTCGAAGGGGGCTAGTAGCCCCCTTCTCTCTTGGGTAAGGGGCGGCTCCGGTAAGGAATGGCTCGGTCCTTATCAAGTGCGGCAAGCGGAGGCACTCTCTCCAAGCTTTGCCAAAGATTGACCAATATTTAACCGTGAATGCGAACGGCTCGACCGATAACCCGCCAAGCGCCATGAGCGCGGGCGTCCCGTGCGGACGCTCTGGGTGAGGCTCCCCGAGGAGGTCGCTTCGATGGTCCAGGTCACGCCCGGCATGCAGATTAGCCCCTATCTGGCGGCGACTCCGTATGCCCCGACTCCTCAAGCCTGGCCGATGCCCATGCCGACCATGCCCGTGGCCCCCGTGGCGCTAATGCCCGTGCCCACCGTGCCGGCGCCGTCGAGCGCGTACCAGGGCATGCTCGATCAACTTCGCCTCATCAACCAAGACCCCATGCCGCCTCCGGTCGCCACACCTCCGGTCGTTGCTCCGCCGCTCCCCCCGGCCCCACCGGCTCCCCCGGCCATGGCGGGACTTTTCCAGAAGCTCGACAAACTGGTAGACCGGTTGCTGGCTCCCGCGCCGCAACCCGCTCCCCAGGCGCCTCCGCCTCAGCAGCAGCCTCCTAAGGCCGAACCCAAGCCTGAGAAGAAACCGGAAGCGAAACCCAAGCCGGAACCTAAACCAGAACCCAAACCGCAGCCAAAGCCTCAGCCGAAGCCTCAGCCGAAGCCTCAACCGAAACCCCAGCCAAAACCGCAGCCTAAGCCAGCCCCCAAGCTTCCGGCGATGAACAAGGACAACTTCATCTCGCAGTATCGGAGCGCCTCGAACACCAACGAGGATGCGGCGCGGAACGGCAACTGCGGCCCGACCAGCCTCACGATGATTGCCGAGGCCTTCGGCAAGATCAAGGTCACGCCCGGCTCGGCCAACAAGGCGATCGAAGAGACGCGTCGCCGCATGGGAGCCGGCACCAGCCAGTCCAGCGAGTACAACGGCACGAGCTACGCGCAGCTCCAGCAGGGCGCCAAGAGCTATGGACTGTCGAGCAAGGTGGTCTACGGCTCGACTTCGGAGATCCAGAAGGAGCTCAAGGCCGGGAGACTGGTGATCGCGCACGTGAGGCCGGATTATCTTTTCCCGGGGACGACCTCCGGCCACTACGCGGTGGTCACGAAGGTCAAGGGCGGCAAGGTCTACATGCACGACCCGGCCAACGCCAACGGCCCGATGGTGGTCTCGGAGGCGACTTTCAAGAAGGCGCAGAAGGGGCGGGGCACCTGGGGGCTCGTTTCCGTGGGGCGTTAGCGCCCAGCGCATGCCGGAACCGAGAGCGCTTTCGGCCGGTTCGCCTTGTGTCGGGCCCAGGGGTCCGGTATACTCGGATGGATTTTACACCCCGTCGACGGAGGTCGCGATTACGTGTCTAAGCCACATGTGGGGATTCCCGCGTTCTTTGCCATCGCCCTGGCTGCCCTTGGGCTCGATCAGGCCTTCAAACACTGGGTGGTCAGCAACATGGGGCTCTTCGAGTCGATCCCGCTGATCCCGAACCTCTTCGCGCTGACCTACGTTCGCAACATCGGCGCCGCGTTCAGCGCCTTCTCGGGCCATGTCGGCCCGCTCGCGCTGATCGCCGGCAGCGTCTCGATTGCCATCGTCGTCTACATGTTCCGCCTCAAGGAGCGCACCGCCCTCCACGTCGTCAGCCTCGGCCTCCTCTTGGGCGGCACGGTCGGCAACCTGTCGGATCGCCTCCGCCTCGGCTACGTGGTCGACATGTTCGACCTCCAGTGGAACGGTCAGAACATCTTCCCGATCTTCAACATCGCGGATATCGCCATCGACGTCGGCGTGGGCCTCTTGCTGCTCCTGTTCTACCTGGAGTCTAGAAGGGAGCGCCTTGCCGCACAGCAGCAAAAGCAGCAGGACCAGTCTACGAGCGCCTAACCGCCTCACGCTCCTCGACTTCGACCCGGCGGCGTCTGCCCTCGATCTCGCCCCGCGCCTTCTCGGCGGCCTGATCGTGCGCCAGGACGCCGAGGGCCTCCGCGTCGGCCGCATCGTCGAAACCGAAGCCTACCTTCCCGACGATCCCGCTTCTCACAGCTTCAAAGGCCTCACGCCCCGCTGCCGCAGCATGTTCGGCCGCGCGGGGCTCGCCTACGTCTACCGCATCTACGGCATCCATCACTGCTTCAACGTCGTCACCGGCCCCGAAGGCCGCGGCGAAGCCGTCCTGATCCGTGCCCTCGAACCCCTCGAAGGCCTGCCCCTCATGAAAGCCGCGCGCGGCACCGGCAAAGCCCTCACCAACGGTCCCGGCCGACTCTGCCAGGCCCTCGGGATCGACCGCGAACTCGACGGCGAAGACTTGCTCGTCAGCGATCGCCTCTTTATCATGAGGGGAGACGCGCCCCGCGAGCGGATCGTCGCCAGTCCCCGGATCGGCATCACCCAGGCCGCCGACCTCCCCTGGCGCTTCTTCCTGGAGGGGAACCCGCATGTCTCGCGCCGCTAGCGTCCCGGCGGTAACGATGCGGTCCTGAAGTCACCACCCAGCCCCTGATCGGAAACCGGCGACCCGGAAAGGCCCCCAGCCCCTCGATGAACACCGCCACCCTGATTTCCAAGCTTCATCAGGCCCTCGTTGCCGAAGCCCGCCGCTCCTATCCCAACGTGCAAGGCCAGCGGGCCCGCTTCTCGGAGTTCGTCTTCGAGCAACTCGGCCTCGTCTCCGACACGCTCCCCCACGCGCCCGACCTCCAGAACCGCATCTCCGATTTCCGCCGCAAGCTCAAGCGCTACGACGACCTTACCCCTATCGAGCGCTCCATGGTCGTCGACGGCCTCCTTGGCGCCCTGAGCCAGTTCACCAAGGCCCAATTCGTCCAGCCTTCCGCGACCTCCGCGCCCGCCCCTTCCAAGCCCGCTGCAAATGCGGCCCCGTCGGGATCCAAGGCGGCCCAACCGGCGCGTTCAGGCCCTCCGGCGGCGATCGCCTCCTCGTCCGGCCCGCTCGACCAGGCCGTTCAGTACGTGAAGGGCGTCGGCCCCAAGCTCGGTGAGCTTCTCGGCAAGATCGGCATCCTCTCCATCTGGGATCTGCTTTACTACTTCCCCCGCACCCACCTGGACTACAAGACGCGCACGCGCATTCGCGACCTCGAAGAGGGCCAGCGCGTGACCCTCTGGGGCAGCATCCAGCGCGTCGAGGCTTTCCATCCGCCCAGCCGGCCGAACATGTGCATCATGACCGTCCATATCACGGACGGCACTGGGCGCGTCAGCGCCCGCTGGTTCCAGGGCAAGACCACTCGGGCCCAGATCGAGCTCTTCAAGAAGCGCTATCCTGTAGGCGCCCAGATCCTCGTCTCTGGCGAAGCCAAGTTCGACGAGTTCTCCGGCCGGGTCGCCTTCGATCGCCCGGACGTCGAGGTCCTGGGGGGCACCGGCGAAGCCGAGGGCGAGTCGATCCACGTCGGCCGTATCGTCCCGGTCTATCCCCTCACCGAGGGCCTCCACCTCAAGGCCCTCCGCAAGGCCATGCACGCCGCCGTCGACGCCTTCGGCCACCTCGTCCCGGATCCCGTCCCGGTCTCCCTGCTTTCGCGCCACGGCCTGATCGATCGCCGGACCGCCATCCGCCACCTCCACTTCCCCGAGTCCACGGAAGCCCGCGATGCCGCCCGCAGCCGGCTGGTCTTCGACGAGCTCCTCATGCTGCAACTCGGGCTCGCGTACCGGCGTGCGCAAGTCTCCCGGCAACAGCAGGCCATCCAGCTACCCTCCCACGGCCAGCTGGTTAGCAAGCTCATGGAGCAGCTGCCCTTCGAGCTGACCGGCGCGCAGAAACGGGTCTTCGACGAGGTGCGCCGCGACCTGGCCGCCCCCGAAGCCATGAACCGCCTCGTGCAAGGGGACGTCGGCTCCGGTAAGACCGTGGTCGCCCTCCTGACCCTGCTGGTCGCCGTCGAGAACGGCTACCAGGGCGCCCTCATGGCCCCCACCGAGATCCTCGCCGAACAGCACTTCCGCAAGTTCCAGGAATGGCTCGAACCGATGGGCATCCCCTGTGCCCTGCTCCTGGGGCGGCAAGGCAAGCGCGAGCGAGGCCAGTACTTGCAGGCCTTGAAGTCCGGCTACACCCCGATTGTGGTGGGTACTCACGCCCTGATCCAAGAAGGCGTCGAGTTCCAGCGCCTGGGCCTCGTCGTGATCGACGAGCAGCACCGCTTCGGCGTGAGGCAGCGCGCCCTGCTGCGCGCCAAAGGCCTGCACCCCGAGGTCCTGACCATGACGGCCACCCCGATCCCCCGCACCCTGGCGCTTACCATGCACGGGGATCTCGACGTCTCGGTGATCGACGAGCTTCCTTCGGGCCGCAAGCCCATCCAGACCTCCTGGGTGCAGGGCAAGGGCCGCAAAGACGCCTACGAGCTGGTCCGCCACGAGCTGCAGAAGGGGCGCCAGGCCTACGTCGTCTTCCCCCTGATCGAGGAGGGCGATCCGGAAGAAGGCAAGCAAGCCCTGCGGGCCGCCACCGAGGAAGCCGAGCGCCTCCAGACCAAAGTCTTCCCTGAGTACAAGGTCGGCCTCTTGCATGGCAAGATGCCCGCCATATCAAAGGATGAGATAATTACGGCCTTCCGCAACCGCGAGTTGGACATCCTCGTCGCGACCACGGTCGTCGAGGTCGGCGTGGACGTCCCCAATGCCTCGGTGATGATCATCGAAAACGCCGAGCGCTTCGGCCTCTCGCAGCTCCACCAGCTGCGCGGCCGGGTCGGCCGAGGAGCCGAGCAGTCCTACTGCGTGCTGGTCACCGATTCGCGCTCCGACCAGACCCGCGCCCGCATGGAGGTCATGGTGGCCACCAACGACGGCTTCATCATCGCCGAACAAGACCTCAAGCTCCGCGGCCCCGGCGAATTCCTCGGCACCCGCCAGAGCGGGATGCCCGACCTCGTCCTGGCGGACTTGGTCGAGGACACGGAGACGCTTGAGAAGGCGCGCGTCGCCGCCTTCGAGATCATCTCCTCCGACCCCGAACTCACGCACCACCCCGGCCTCAAGGCCGACATGCTCCGGCACTTCCGGAGCAACCTCGGATTCTTGGGGATCGGGTAGCCCACCCCGTCATTCCCGCGAAAGCGGGAATCCAGTGGACTCCCGCTTTCACGGGAGTGACGGCAAGACTGAAACACTAGATGAGGAAGAACATCGAATGAAGGTTGTCGCAGGCACGCATCGAGGCCGCAATCTCAAGACCCTGGCCGGAGAGGCCACCCGCCCCAGCTCGGGCCTGGTCCGAGGCGCCATCTTCAACATCGTCGGCCCCCGGATCCACGGCATGCGCGTCCTCGACCTCTACTCCGGCTCCGGAGCGCTGGGCATCGAGGCCCTTTCCCGGGGGGCGGAGTCGGCTTTGCTCGTCGAGAGCGCGGCTCCGGCGCTGGCGGTCATCAAAGAGAACCTCAGCACCCTCAAGCTCGAGGCCAAGGTCATGCCCGCGAGCGTCCTTAGCGCGTTGAAGCGGCTGGATGGCCCCTTCGACCTGATCCTGGCGGATCCTCCCTACGCGATCGCCGCCCAGGAGCTCCCCCAGGTGATGGAGATCGTCCTCGAACGCGGCCTCCTCGCGGAAGGCGGCCTGATCATCCTCGAACACCGCCGGGGCGAAACGCTTCCCGAAAGCGTCGGAAACCTCGTTTTGAAGCGCAGTTACCCGTACTCCGATACCGAAGTCTCTGTCTACGAACTCCCCTTTGCCTAGGCCTGCACATTTCGTTACAGTGGGCATGAGGCATCCTTGACCCTACCTGGCGGGCAAGGTAGAGTTTACCTAGGCACGACCTAGGATTTAGGAGGAGTTAACATGGCCACCAAAGTCGGCATTAACGGGTTCGGGCGCATCGGTCGTCAGGTTCTGCGCATCGGCCTTAAGAACAAGGACCTTGAGTTCGTCGGCGTCAACGACCTGACCGACGCCAAGACCTTGGCGCATCTCTTCAAGTACGACTCGGTTCACGGCGTCTACCCCGGAACCGTCGAAGCTGCCGAAGGCGCCATCATCGTGGACGGCCGCCGGATCCCCATCTCCGCCGAGAAGGATCCCAAGATGATCCCCTGGAAGAACTGGGGCGCCGAGGTCGTCATCGAGTCGACCGGCCGCTTCACCGATGCCGACAAGGCCAAGGCTCACATGGAAGCCGGCGCCAAGAAGGTCATCATCTCGGCCCCGGCCAAGGGTGAGGACATCACGATCGTCATGGGCGTCAACGACGACAAGTACGATCCCGCCAAGCACGACATCCTCTCGAACGCCTCCTGCACCACCAACTGCCTGGCTCCGGTCGCCAAGGTCCTCAACGACAAGTTCGGGATCGTCAACGGCCTCATGACCACCGTTCACGCCTACACCAACGACCAGAGCATCCTGGACCTCCCCCACAAGGACCTGCGCCGCGCCCGCGCCGCGGCGGTGAGCATCATCCCCACCACCACCGGCGCCGCCAAGGCGATCTCGCTGGTGCTCCCCGAGCTCAAGGGCAAGCTTAACGGCATGGCCATGCGCGTTCCCACTCCCGACGTCTCGGTGGTCGACCTGGTCTGCACCGTCTCCAAGGACATCACGGCCGAGGGCCTCAACGACGCCCTCAAGGAAGCCGCGATGAACGGCATGAAGGGTGTGCTCCAGTACTGCGACGAGCAGCTCGTCTCGGTGGACTTCACCGGCAACCCGCACTCCTCGATCGTCGATGCGGACCTCACCATGGTGATCGGCGAGAAGCTGGTCAAGGTGGTGGCCTGGTACGACAACGAGTGGGGCTACGCCAACCGCGTGGTGGATCTCGCCGCGATGGTCGGCTCGAAGCTCACCGCCGGCGTCCGCTAGGAGGCCCTGATGCCCGCCACTGCGCTGAGCAAGCGGAGCATTGAAGATCTCAGCCAGGGCGAGCTCGCGGGTAAACGCGTGCTCGTCCGGGCCGACTTCAACGTCCCGCTCAAGGATGGCCAGATCACGGACGACACCCGTATCCGGGCCACCCTTCCCACCATCCGCTACCTGCTCGACCGCAACGCGAAGGTGATCCTCACCTCGCACCTCGGTCGTCCCAAGGGCAAGACCCCCGAGCTCTCCCTGGCTCCCGTCGCCAAGCGCCTCTCCGAGCTGCTGGGCCGCGAAGTCAAGCTCGCCCCCGACGTGGTCGGGGATCAGGTCAAGGCCCTGACCCAGGGCATGCAGCCTGGCGACGTCGTTCTCCTCGAGAACGTCCGCTGGTACCCCGAAGAGGAGAAGAACGAGCCCGCGTTCGCCAAACAGTTGGCCGAGCTCGCCGAGGTCTACGTCAACGACGCCTTCGGGACGGCCCACCGGGCCCATGCCTCCACGGCCGGGGTCGCAGCCTACCTGCCCTCCGTCGCCGGCTTCCTCCTCCACAAGGAAATCGACGTCATGGGCAAGGCCCTATCGGCCCCCGAGCGGCCCTTCGTGGCCATCATCGGCGGCTCCAAGGTCTCGTCCAAGATCGGCGTCCTCCAGAACCTCATCGACAAGGTCGATCGCCTCGTGATCGGCGGCGGCATGATCTTCACCTTCCTCAAGGCCCAGGGCCTCGAGGTGGGCAAGAGCCTGGTCGAAGAGGATAAGCTGGACCTGGCGCGCGAGCTGATGAAGAAGGCTAAGGAGAAGGGCGTCGAGTTCGTCCTTCCCGACGATATCCTGGTCGCCAAGAGCATCACCTCCGAAGCCGCCGAGGACACGGTCTCCATCGACGCCATCCCCGCCGACCTGATGGGCGTGGACGTCGGTCCGCTGACCATCGACCGTCTATCGAAGGTCCTTGGCGATGCCAAGACCGTGATCTGGAACGGCCCCATGGGCGTGTTCGAGAACCCGGCCTTCGCTGAGGGCACCCGCGCGGTCGCCCAGATCCTCGCCGATCGCACCGCACACGGCGCGATCACCATCGTCGGGGGCGGAGACTCCGTCGCCGCAGTCGAGTCCATGGGCCTCGCCGACCAGTTCACCCACGTCTCCACCGGAGGCGGTGCGAGCCTCGAGTTCCTCGAGGGCCTCGAGTTGCCGGGCGTCGCCGCCCTGAGTGCGAAGTGAGCATGATGAATACGCGCAAGCCGGTCATCGCCGGCAACTGGAAAATGTACAAGACGCTCGCGGAGACGCGGGCCTTCGCGGAGGCCTTCCCGGCCGAGGCAAAGCGCTCGACCGATCCCGAGGTCGTGATCTGCCCTCCCTTCACCGTCCTCCACACGCTGGCCGAAGCCTTCAAGGGCACCTCGGTGCAGGTGGGCGGCCAGAACATGTACTGGCAGGACGAGGGAGCGTACACGGGCGAAGTCTCCCCGGTCATGCTCAAGGATGCCGGAGCCTCGCACGTGATCCTCGGTCACTCGGAGCGCCGTCAGTACTTCGGTGAGACGGACGGTTCGGTCAACCGCAAGGTCCAGGCGGCCCTGCAATGGCAGCTCACTCCCATCATCTGCGTGGGAGAGAAGCTGGAAGAGCGGGAAGCCGGCCTCACGGACAACGTGGTGATCGTCCAGGTCCAGCGGGCGCTGCTCAACGTGGCCCCCGAGCTGGTCGCAGGCGTCCTTTTCGCCTACGAACCGGTCTGGGCGATCGGGACGGGCAAGACCTGCGCGGCCGACGAGGCCAACCGGGTCTGCGGCCTGATCCGGGAGACCATCGCCAAGATGACCTCCAAGGAAACTGCCGATCAGGTTCGGGTCCTCTACGGCGGCTCGGTCAAGCCCGAGACCATCGCCGAGCAGATGGCCCAGCCCGAGATCGACGGAGCCCTGGTGGGTGGCGCCAGCCTCGACCCAGCGAACTTCGCCAAGATCGTGGGCTTCCGCACCGCCGCGGCGCGCTAGCGTGACCTGTCGCCCCTCGTGGGCGACCGGACGTTCTCATGGAAAAAGAGGGCCGGACGGCGCTTGAATTGGCGTCTCCGGCCCGTTACGTTAAGACCCTCTTCGAACTCGGCACGGCGTCGGGGTTCTGGTCGGACTGGTAGGTAGTATGAAGAACAAACCTTTGGCCCTCATCGTCCTCGACGGCTGGGGCATCAACCCGGACGCGAAAGGCAACGCGATCGCCACGGCCCGCAAGCCGAACTGGGATCGCTTCATAAAGCAGTACCCCTGGGCTCCCATCCCGACCTCCGGCGAGTCGGTCGGACTCCCGCCCGGTCAGATGGGGAACTCCGAAGTCGGCCACACCAACATGGGGGCCGGTCGGGTGGTCTACCAGGACCTGACCCGGATCACCAAGTCGATCTTCGATGGCGACTTCTTCAGCAACCCGACCCTCATGGCGGCCATCCAGCACGTCAAGCGCACTGGCGGCCGCTTGCACCTCATGGGGCTGACCTCTGACGGCGGCGTCCACAGCTCGCTCGAGCACCTCTGGGCCCTCATCGAACTGGCCCAGCGCCAAGGCGTCTCTCCGGTCTACGTCCATTGCTTCACCGACGGCCGCGACACAGCTCCGACCTCGGGCCTGGGCTTCGTCACCCAGGTCGAAGAGCAACTCCAGACCCGCAGCCTGGGACACGTCGCCACGGTGGTCGGGCGCTACTTCGCCATGGACCGCGATAACCGCTGGGAGCGCGTCGAGCAGGCCTATCGCGCCATGGTCGACGGCAAGGCGGAGTTCACGGCCTCCAACGGCGTCGAGGCCGTCAAGCAGGCCTATGACCGCGGAGAGACCGACGAGTTCATCAAGGCCACCGTCATCGACCCCCAGGGGACGATCAAGTCCGGGGACGCGGTGATCTTCTTCAACTTCCGGCCCGACCGGGCGCGGGAGATCACGCGGGCGATCGCCATCGACACCTTCGACGCCTTCGGGCGCCCCAACCACCCCCGGGACCTCTTCTTCGTCTGCATGACGCAGTACGACGAGACCTTCGGGCTGCCCCTGGCCTACGCGCCCCAGTCCCTGGATCGGATCCTCAGCCCGGTCCTGGCGGACGCCGGCCTGCGGCAGCTCCGGACCGCCGAGACCGAGAAGTACGCCCACGTCACCTTCTTCTTCAACGGCGGGGTCGAGAAGGCCTTCCCCGGCGAAGAGCGCGTGCTGATCCCCAGCCCCAAGGTCGCGACCTACGACCTCAAACCCGAGATGAGCGCGTTCGAGGTGGCGCACGTCGCCGAGGACTGGATCCGCAACAACCAGACCGACGTGATCATCATGAACTTCGCCAACGCCGACATGGTCGGCCATACGGGCGACTTCCAGGCGACCGTGAAGGCCATCGAGGCCCTGGACAAGTGTCTGGGTCAGGTGATCGGTGCAATCGAGCACGTGGGCGGCACCGCCCTGATCACGGCCGACCACGGCAATGCCGAGATGATGATCGACCCGGTCACCGGAGGCGTCCACACGGCCCATACCCTGAACCCGGTGCCCCTGATCATGGTCAACCACCCCGGCAAGGTCCGCAGCGGCCTCCTCAGCGACATCGCCCCCACGATGCTCGACATCCTGGGAGTCCCGCAACCCCAGGAAATGACCGGGCATTCGCTACTGCTTCGCGATCCTAACGGCTCACGGTAGCCGCGGGCGCTACTGCTTCGCGATCCTAACGGCTCGCGGTAGCCGCGGGCGCTACTGCTTCGCGATCCTAACGGCTCGCGGTAGCCGCGGGCGCTACTGCTTCGCGATCCTAACGGCTCGCGGTAGCCGCGGGCGCTACTGCTTCGCGACCCTAACGGGTCACGATAACCGCAGGCATAAACACGAGGCCGGCACGGAAGATCCGTGCCGGCCTCGTGTTTGCTTGGGTTCGCGGCGCGTAAACCCGCGCGCTTTGCCTAAAGGGTTTAGACCTTACAGCGTCCCAGAGGCTGCGGGCCCTTGATGATCCGCAAGAGCGCCGCGATATCCTTGGCGTAGACGCAGGGGATATGGGAGGCCTCTTCGGGATCGAGGCACATCCGGTGGGCCAGCACTCCCTTGCGATAGCCCTTGGCCAAGAGCAGGCTCGGCCGGGTGGGAAGTTGGTTCTCCGGATTGATGAAGGTGGCGCAATCCTGGCAGATCGCCCGCTCGCAGAACGGACAAGCCTCGTTGAGGTCCGGAGCCCCGCAGCGACACGCCGAATCCAGCTGCTTCGGCAGAAAGACGATGGTGGGCCTCAACATCGCTCGCTTCATGGGCTAGATTTCCTTTCACTCCTGGAAGCATAAACCGGGTGGGGGGCAGCCCCGATCCCGCGGATCGGCGGCCATTGCAACTCGTTATATCGCTTGCTTGTCAGGTGATGCTTCGGCCGTTTCTACCAAAATCATCAGCCTGCTTCCCCATTTTAACCCATCTTAATAAAGATACCCAGTCTACTTATCCGGACCTTCACGTCAAAGCTTGCGTGCGTCTTGCTCCCTGACAAGCGACCTCTTGAGGGGTAACTTTGCCTGCTTGCTGGGGTATGAATCGCTTGGTCGGCAAGAAAGGACGGTCCGCCCTTGAGTATTTCGGTTTCCACCAACTCTCAAGCCACGATGGGCATCGTCAACGTCGCGATGACCCGCAAGACCATGGACATCGCGCTCGACATGAACGCCCAGCTGTTGCAGAGCCTTCCGCAGGCGCCGGGCCCCAGCCACCTGGGACAGAACGTCAATCTTCTCGCCTAGCGGCCTTCAAAAAAGGACGCGTCAGCTCATGGGGCTGACGCGTCCTTTGATTTAGGTGAGAGCGGGCGGGATCAACGGTTCCCCGGAGGGGGAGGCGCCATGGGCTGGCGCACCTCGGCGGCGATCGCCCCATGCACGTCCCGGATCATCCGGTCGGAGAGGTTATGGGCCGCCGAGACGACGTTGGGGATCATCAGCGACACGATGAAGAGCCCCACCCCCGGCTTCACGGCCTGCACCATGTCGAGGATGTTCTGGACCGACGGCGCCGAGCGGTTGATCACGCCGAGGGCGAAGTCCACGAGGAACATGACGACCACGGCCGGCATGGCGATCTGCACGCAAATGAGCAGCAGGGCCCCCGTCACGTTGAGGATCTGCCCCCAAAGCGCCGTGGTCATCGTGAAGCCCCCCAGGGGCACCAGCTCGAAGGACTGGAAGAAGGCACCGAGCAGGAAAAGATGCCCGCCCGCCAGCACGAAGACCGCGAGGCCCAGGTAGTAGAACAATTGGCCGGTGGCTGTGGTGTTGGTGCGCAGCATGGGGTTCATGGTGCTCATCATCGTGAGGCCGACGGCCTGCGCGACGTAGTCCCCCGCGCTCTGAATGGCATAGTGGACGATCGACGCCACGAAACCGAGCGTCATCCCCCAGAGCACCTCGGAGACCAGCAGGATCGCATAGCCCAAGAAGGTGCTGGGCAAGGCCGGCGCGTGGGTCATGGTCGTGAAGAAAACCAAGGTCAGCGCGAAAGACAGCCCGACCCGGATCATGCCGGGCACGGTCCGGGAGCCGATCACCGGGGCCTGGAAGGTCATCCCGACGCAGCGCCCGAAGATCAGCAGGAAGGTCGGAGCGGCGATCCCCAGCCATTCCAGGACCGAGTCCATGCTATCTCCCCAGCATATCCGGGATACCGAGCCAGAGATTGGTGAGGTAGCCCACCATCGTGCTCAACAGCCAGGGCCCGAGCGCGATGATGACCCCAAAGACCAAGAGGGTCTTCGGCACGAAGGTGAGGGTCTGCTCCTGGATCGAGGTGATGGTCTGCAAGAGGGCGATCACGAAGCCCACCACCATGGCGGTGAGGAGGATCGGCCCCGAGCAGATCAGCACCAGGAAGATGGCCTGGGTGGCGATGTTGATGACGACGGCGTCGGACATTTACTTGAAGCTCTGGACGATGGCCTGGAGGATGAGGTGCCACCCGTTGGCCAGCGAGAAGATCAAGATCTTGAACGCGGTCGAGATCATCTGCGGGGGGAGCATGCTCATACCGAGGGCCATGAGGGTATTGGCGACCACCAGGTCGATCACCAGGAACGGGACGTAGATGATGAAGCCGATCTTGAAGGCCGTGCCCAGCTCGCTCACCATGAAGGCCGGGATGATGACGTGAAGTGGCACGTCGTTGGGGGTCTGCGGGGCCGGCGTCCGCGAGAGCTTGACGAAGAAGCCCAGCTCGTTGGGGTTGACCTGACGCAGCATGAACTCGCGAAGCGGCATCTGCGCCCGTTCGAACATCACCTGCTGGTTGATCTGCTTGTTCATGTACGGCTGAAGGGCCGTCTTGTCGATGGTTTCCCAGACCGGGGCCATCGTGAACATCGTCAGGAAGAGCGCGATACCCAAGAGGACCGGGTTGGGCGGAATGCTCTGGGTGCCGAGGGCCTGACGCAGGAAGCCCAGAACGATGATGGTCCGCATGAACGACGTGGTCATGATGACCAGGAAGGGCAAGATGCTGAGGCCCGACAGCATGAAGATCAGCATGACGGGGGTCGCCAGGCCGGGCGTATCCAAGGGCGCGCGCAGGTCCCAGTTCATGAGTGGGTTGGCCGGCATCGCCGTCTGGGCGTAGGCCATCGGAGCGGCCAAGAGGGCGGTGAAGACGGCGATCGCCAACCCCAGCCCGATCTGCCGGAACAAGCGGTTCAAGTTAAAGCGCGGAGGCACATGCGGCTCGGAGTCCTGCACCAGCTTCCCGAAGTCCCCTCCGGACTCACCGGCGGGAAAGTCCTCGGGCTTCAGCTCGGCGAGCGTGCTGAACTCGGACTCTCCCATGCCGACCAGCCAGCGGCGCTCGCCGACGCCCACGACCATGAGCGCGCGCTTGGGATCGATCGGAAGGCGCTCGAGGATCTTGATGCCCTTGCCCTTGGTGATCGGGCTCAGCTTGTTCTTGGTGAACTTCAGGGCGATGTAGCCCATGCCCAACGTCAGAATCGCCACCACCAGGAGCTGGATCAGGTAGCCCGTGAGCGAGAGCTCGGGCATCGGGGGCCGGGTCGGAAAGGGCGTCTCCGGCTGGAGGAGGCTCGTCTGGAGCACCTCCTGAGCCTCGGAGCCGGTGGCGAGCTCGCTCGCTTTGACCGTGAGCCCGCCCTCGGTGGGCGGCGGCAGATCGGGCTGACCTAGGCTGACCGGGTTGGCGGCCGGGGCATGGCGGTGGGAGGCGTCGGTCGGGGAGGTGGAGTTCATTGGGGTCCTCTACTGGGAGTAGGCGCTGGACAGCTCGGCCTGGAAGATCTTGGTGATCTTGATGCCGAAGTTCGAGCCGATCACGACCACCTCGCCCTGCGCCACGACCTTGCCGGAGGCAATGACGTTGACGGGCTCGCCGGCCAGCTGATCGAGTTCGATCACCGAGCCTTCGGCCACTTGCATCACCTGCTTGAGCGGGAGGCTGGTCCGGCCGAGCTCGACCGAGACGTTGAGCCGGATGTCGCGCAGAAGGTCGAGGGAGTTCCGCAACCGGTCGGCGCCCGCCATGGGGCCGCCCTGCACGGGACCGAACTTGACCGCGTTATAACCTTGGATATCGTTGCTCATGGGGTTTACCTCCCCTCGCGAAGGGTCTGCTGCATGTCGGGAGAAAGCATCAGGACCTTGATGGCCTTGTGGTCGTCGAGACTGACGGGACGTGCCTTACCGACCGACCGGCCGTTGATGCAGACCTGGACGGTGTTGTCGGCGGGACGCGGGAATTCCAGGATTGCCCCCTCGGCCAAGAGCAGCCAATCGGCCAGCGGGATCTCCGTCGATCCCAGCTGGGCGCTCACCTGGACGTAGACGTTGGAAAGCTGGCCCATGGCCGAGTCGAAGGAGACGTCGAAGTCGGGCTTGCGGGCCGAGATGATGTTGAGAACCGGAGGCTCCTTGGGACCGTCGTCGACGGGTTCCTCGGCCGCGGCGAGCACGGTCGAGGCGGGCTCCACCTCCTCGGCAAGCCCGAGCGACCGCACCAGGGCCGTGAGCTCCTGCTGGAAGGTCTGGGAGATCTGTTCGGTCTCCGCGGAGATGGCAGCGAAGTCGAAGGCAGGGGCCTCGGTCTCGGGAAGCTTGGGGATCTCGACCTTCATGTCGGGTTCGCGCTGATCCGGGCGGGGATCCGTGAAGCCCACGGTGAAATCCGCCTTGCCCAGGAGCAAGGTCGAGACCAGGACCAGGAAGCCGCCGGTGCTGAGGCCGTTGGTGAAGGCCAGGTTGGGATCGGGCACCACCCCGAAGGCGAGGAGCATCGACCCGATGGAGTCGGGAAGGACCTCGACGCCTGAGAAGAGCATCCGGCCCATGCCGATGATGGCGGCCCCTACCCAGAAGCCGAGGCTGAAGCCGTAGAAGTAGCCGATGAGCGTGCGGAGCATCGGCCAAGCGGAACCGCCGTAGGGGTTCTGCCGGGGGTCGAAGACCTCTTTGCGCAGGGCCGCAAGGCCCATGCCCGCAAGCGCGAAGACGAAGGCGTAGCCCAAAGCGCCCCAGAGCGCTCCTCCGAGGAAGATGCCCTGCCCGAGGAAGGGTGAGAGCGCGCTCGAGGCGACCGGAGGCAGATCGACCGGGGCTCCGAGCAGGAGCTTGGCCGCCACCTGGATCCAGCGGGCGGGCTCCTGCATGGGGTTGGGGCTGAGGGTCAAGCCGTAGCCCGAGGGGCTTCCCCAGAGGCTGATGAGCCAGATCGGCAAGAGGAAGACGTTGACGAGGAGGGCCTTGCCCCAGCCGGTGGGCTTGATGACCACCTTGGGGATGGCGGCCCGGTAAAAGAAGTGGTAGCCGACGCTGGCGAGGAAGCCGGCGATCGCCAGCAGCATCAGCAGGCCGACGACGGCGTGAATTCCCGCCCCCGAGCGGGCCGAGAAGGCGAGAAGCATGCCCAGGGGAACGAGTCCGCTCCAGAGGGGAAGGGATTGGCCCAGTAGGCCGACGGTGGCTTTCTTCTTTTCCTTGGCCATTTAGTCGGCCCCCAGGCGGACCACTTGGACCGCCTTGCGCAGGCCGTCGGGCGTCGTGCCGGGCTTCGCCAGGATGCGCGCGCCCCCAGCCGATCCGCCACCGAGTTCCACCAAGAGCGGAGCCCCGAACGGCTGGTCGAGGACGATCACGTCCTCTTCCTCCAGGCTGTGAAGCTCAGCCACCGTCATGGTCGTGCGCCCCAGGTAGACCACCACGGGCGTCGGAACATCCCCCAGGTAATCGATCCGCTCGTCGATGGACTCGCCCTGGTTCTGGGCGTAGGTCATCTCGGCGGCCGCTTCCAGCGACGAGGCCAGGGGAATGAGATACGGCTGGGGGATGGCCAGGACGATCCGCGCCAAAGGCTGGGAGGGCACGTGCACGCGGAAGGAGGTCGTGATCATCGGGGTCTTGGCGGTCAAGCCCATGAAGATCTCTTGAAGCTCGGTGATGTCCGGAGCCTCCGGAAAGACCCCCAGCTGCGCCTCCAAGTTCGCCACGTCACTCCACGCCTGCGCCATGGCGTCGGCGAGGCGCTGAAAGCTCCCATCCACTAGGGAGAGATGGTCGTCGGAGAGCGGCTTGTTCGCGGGAGCCACGACGAGGCTCTTGGCGGAGGCTTCGTCCGCCAGGATGAGAGCGCCTCCGGGCTGCTCGACGAAGCTCAGGATCCCCCAGAGCGCCTGCCCCTGGTACTTCTCTTGAAGGACCGAGAAGGGCTGCTCGTCTACCGAGGCCACGTGCCAGGACGCGGGCGGGACGAGGCCCTCTTCGTCGACGAACTCCGTGAGCATCTGCTCGATGAGCGTGCCAAGGTAGTAAACCCCGCGAAGGTGGACAGCCTCCCCCGCGGGACCCTGGTTCATGATCAAGGTGTTCAGTTCGTCTTGCATCATCAACCTCCTTGTACCCGGCCCGGTAAACGGAAAACGGGCGGCTCTCGCCGCCCGTTTCAGCCGCTAGTCAGTAGTTTAGCGGATCAGCTGGTTCAGGTCATCCTGCAAGGTGTTGCCCACCGAGATGATCTTGACGTTGGCGGTGAACGCCTTCTGCGCGATCGTGAGTTCCGGCAGGGTCTGGTTGACCGAGGAGTTGCCCGTTTCGAGGTTCTGGGAGACCAGCTCGGAATTGCCCAACACTCCCGAACGGGTGGCCGCGACGCCGATGTTGTAGGCGCCGGCCGCCTGGGTGTAGTCGAAGGAGGTGCCACCGGGGTTCCGGCTCAGGCCGTCGTTGGCGGTGAAGGAGGCCAGGGCGACGTACTTGTCGATCGGCTTCTTGATCGGGCTGCCGTTGACCATCTCGATGCCCAGGGGCGGCTCGCCGTTGGCATCCACGACGATCCCCGTGCTCAGGAAGCGGAGGTTGGCGATGTTATCCGCGTTCACGCTCTGGTTGCCGACGGTATCGTGGATGAAGGGAATCTCGAGCGGCTTGAACTGCATCGAGGTCGGGAGATCGCCCAAGCTGGTGCCGTTGCCGCTCCGCTCGGCGGGCGGACGGGGCTCGCCGGGCAGGCCCGCCGCGGCGGGAGGCTGGTAGTTGCCGGCGGCGCCCATCACGAAGTAGCCGGTGGACGGGTCGACGAGGCGGTAGACGCCCTGGGTTCCCGTGCCGATCGAGGACTGCGGAACCCACTTGTTCGGCTCCACGAAGGACTGGAAGGAGAAGGATCCCGCCCGGGTGAAGACCAGATCCGCCATGCTGGTGGGGTTGGGCACCTTCGAGAGGACGAAGAAGCCGTTCCCGTTGATGGCCAAATCCGTGGGGCTGCCGGTATTGGTCAAAGCACCCTGGGAGAAGTCGGTCTTGGTGGCCTTGAGCTGGGTACCGCCCACGGCGTACTGCATGGGGTTCACGGCACCCTGGTTGGCCAGCGCCGGGGCACCCGCGCGAATCTCGTCGACGAGCACTTCCTGGAACTGAACCCGGGTGGAGCGGTAACCGACGACGTTGGATCCCGTCAGGTTGCCGGCGAGCGCCTTCAACCAGTGATCGATCGACTGCAAGCTGTTGGTGGCGGTAGTCCGGATATCCGACATGCCTTCCTCCTATTGGGATCGCGAGCGCGCGATGATGGGCCGCGGACGCTAGCCGGGCTGGCTGACGTGCGTGACGTCGTCGAGGGAGTAGTAGGTGTCTCCGATCTTGACCATGGGGGTCTTGCCGGAGTAGTCGACGGCGGTCACCTGACCCCGCTCGAAGAGACCCTGCTGGATGTTGGAGACCACGACGTCCTTGCCGATCAGGCCGGCGGCGATCGCGCTCTTCTGGTTGGCCTGCGACGCCTGGTTGAGGTGCGACATCCCGATGGCCGCGTTGATCTGCGCGTACTGCGTGATCATCTGCGTGGCGTCCATGGGGTCGTCCGGAGTCTGGTTGCCGATCTGGGCGACCAGGAGCTGGAGGAACTCCTTCATGGGATCTTCGGATTCCTCGATCCCCTTGTTGGTGACCTGGCCGGGGACCTTGGGAGGACTCCAGGTGATGGCTTGAAGGCCAAAATCCGCCATTCCAGACTCCTTTCGCATTCTGTCGCGAGTCGCCTCTGGCGCTTCGATCTGCCGCGGAACCCGAACTCGGTCCACGGGCGCCAACCCCTGTGCCTGCGATGCATGCTGGAGTAGGGGCGTATAGCGGCATTATACCCGTGGATACAGGCGCTTAACCGTGTCGAAAGACACGCGAGCGCGCATTTACAATCCTTTACCCCGGTGCTAGATTCGACGCAAATCGACCCAATCCCCGGCCGCGGGCAACTGCCCGGCAAGCCGATCCCAACCGAAAGCTCCTGGGCGATCGACGGCCTGCAGCGAGCACTCGTCGCACCGCGGCCCAGACGAGGAGAGAAACCGTGAGCTGGTGAGCAGCGCCCGCGGCTAAGTGAAGAATTGCAGCCAAGTGAGCAGTTGCGGCTAAGTGAGCGGTTGGCAGAAGGAGGGCAGTGATGAGCTTGTTAGCTTGGATCGTCGTCGGCCTGATCGCCGGCTGGCTCGCAAGCATGGTGATGGGAGGCTCCGGCAGCCTCCTCATGGATCTGATCGTCGGGATCATCGGCGCGTTGATCGGCGGCTTCCTCTTCAACCTGGTGGGAGTTCCGGGAGCCACGGGGTTCAACCTCTGGAGCATCTTCGTGGCCTTCATCGGAGCGGTCATCCTGCTCTGGATCGTGAAGGCCGTCCAAGCCCGAACGTGAGCTCCCTCACCTTGACCCCGGCCGCTTGGCCGGGGTCTTCCCTTTGCACCCCTTTAACATTATTTTGACATTAACGATTTCCCTCAAGCTTAACGTCAGCTTGATCCCGCCACAACCTATAACTCAGGTAGCAGACGACGCTCGGAAGCGCCCGCAGCTGAAACAGCGCCCGCGGCATCAGATGGTGAAATCGGAGGCATCCCAATGGCAGCAAAGCGAAACCTGATTGCTCGACTCGGGCTCATCCCCCTGTTGGCCATTACGGTCCTCGCGGCCGGATGCGGACGCCAGCTCCCCTCCATGAGCACCAACACCCCCAAGCAGCCCGTCGACACGCGCAACCAGCGCCCCACCCTTCCCGCCGGCGTCGCGGTCCTCAACATGACCGTCACCCCTGGCACCCTCGAGGCGGCCGTCGGCCAGCCCCAGCGCTTCGCCGTCGAGCTCCAGCTCTCGGATGGCCAGACCATGACGGATCCCCGCCTGGTGCAGTGGTCGGTCGCCGACCCCCAGGCCGGCACCATCGACGAACAGGGCATCTTCACCCCGGTTTCGCCCCGGATCACCACCATCCGCGCCTACGTGCAGAACAAGGTCGCCGAAGCCCAGCTCACCATCAAGACCGCCAGCTACACCTGGCAGCAGGTGGACTCGCGCACCACGTCCGACCTCTTCGACGCCAAGATGCTCTCGCAGAACGAGGCCTGGGTCGTCGGCGCTCAGGGCACCATCCTGCGCTTCTACAACAACACCTGGCAGACCATTGCCAACCGCCCCGGCAACACCCTTCGCTCGATCGACTTCTCCGACCCTTCGACCGGCTGGATCGCCGGCCACGTCGGTGAGGAGAAGACTCCCAAGAGCGTCCTGCTGCTCGGTTACCAAGGCGGCCAGTGGATCCAGGCCCAGACCTCCCAGACCGGCGCCCTCTACGGCGTCTCCTCGGTCGACGCCAACAACGCTTGGGCCGTCGGTCAGGATGCGGATGGCAAGGCCCTGCTGATGCGCTGGAACGGCCGCAGCTGGAACCGCGACAACACCTACTCCGCCAAGGGCCGCCTGAACGCCGTTCAGATGCTCGGCGCCTCGTCCGGCTGGGCCGTCGGCCAGGAAGGCGGCGACGCCGTCATCCTCCGCTACGATGGCTCGTCCTGGAAGAAGGACCGTCTTCCCGCTTTCTTCGGCACCTTCAAGAGCTCGGAGCTGAAGGGCATCCACATGCTCAACGCCCAGCAGGGCTACGTGGTCGGCCGGAAGAGCCCGCTGATCGGTTACGACAAGGGTATGATGCTCAAATTCGACTCCCGCGGCCAGAACGACTTCACCTGGTCCAACTGGGAAGAGATGGATGCCGCGTCGCCCCAGACCAAGTTCCTCGAGCAGGTTCCCCTGAACGCCATCCATATGCTCTCGGGCAACGAGGGCTGGCTCCTCGGCGCCACCATCACCCCCGGCACCCTCAACCCCAACCCCGTGCTCGACGTCTACGGCAACCTGCTCGCTTTCAACGGCACCAACTACCGGATCGAAGAGGGCTACTACAAGGTCAACCTGGCCCGCGAGTTCACCGGAGTCGACGTCCTTCCCCTGGGTGACGGAATCATCGTCGGACGCCAAGGCTACGTGATGCAGCGCGCTTACGACTGGCGCCAGGTCCCGGTGATGCAGACCCCGGGCCAGGGCCAGAACCAGAACAACGACCCGACCCTTCCCACCCTGTAACAAACCCCGAACGGAGGCCGCACGGCCTCCGTTCCGCTTTTCTCCCGCTTCTCGGGGTTGTGGGATGCCCTCAGGGCTGCTACAACGGAAGCATGAGCGCCTACGCCCCCCTCAAACACCCCGGAGTCCTGCGTTACCTGGTCGGCAACGCCGCGGCCCACCTCGGCCAGATCATGCTCGGGGTGGCGATCGGCTGGGAGATCTACGAACGCACCGGATCCGCGATGGCCCTGGGCTACGTGGGCCTTGCGCAGTTCATCCCCGTCTTGCTGCTCGCGCTGCCCGCCGGCCAGCTGGCCGATCGGATCGACCGGCGACTGATCGTCATGCTGGCCCTGATCGCCTGGATCACGGCCTCCCTGGGGCTCGCGGCGATCTCGTACTTCGACGGCCCGCTGATCGGCGTCTACCTCTTCCTGCTCCTGGAAGGCTCGGCACAGGCCTTCCGCGGGCCCGCAGCCTCCGCGATCCTGCCCAACCTGGTCCCCCCGGAAGACCTGAGCAAGACGGTCACCTGGAACTCGAGCATCGTGCAGTTCTCGCTGCTGCTAGGCCCGGCGCTCGCCGGTCTCTTGATCGCCCTGACCCGTGACGCGGTGCCGATCTACCTCCTGGACGCGGCGCTCGCGGGGGTTTTCCTCGTGGCGCTCACGGGCATCCGCCCGATCCACCCGCCGAAATCCGCCCATGCCCCCGGCTGGGGAGATCTGCTCGAAGGCCTTCGCTTCGTCGGGCGCACCCCCTTGCTCCTGGCCGCCATCACCCTGGACATGGTCGCCGTTCTGCTGGGAGGAGCCGTGGCCCTGCTGCCGGTCTTCGCCAAGGACATCCTGGGCATCGGGCCGCAAGGCCTTGGCTGGCTCATGGCGGCTCCGTCGCTGGGCGCCTTCGGCATGGGCCTGCTGCTCACGCATCTTCCGCCGCTGCGCAACAACGGCCCGGTCCTGCTCTGGGTAGTGGCAGGCTTCGGCATCGCCACCTTGGGCTTCGGCCTCTCGACGAGCGCAGTCCTCTCATGGGGCATGCTCTTCCTGGTCGGAGCCTTCGACATGGTCAGCATGGTGATCCGCTCGACCATGCTCCAGCACTTCACTCCGGATGCCATGCGCGGCCGCGTCTCGGCCATCCACTCGGTCTTCGTGGGAACGTCCAACGAATTGGGAGCCTACGAGTCGGGCCTCACGGCCTCCTGGTGGGGCCCCGTCCGGGCCGTGGTCTTCGGGGGAATCGGCACGCTCGCGATGGTGGCCTTCGCGGCCTCGCGTTGGCCCCAGCTTCGCCGTCTCAAGACCCTGGAAGCTGAAACCGCGGCTTAACGCCTGAAGCGGTCGGGAAACCCGACAGGCTAGTAAACCAAGAGCGCGTTGCTGACGGGACGCTCCCGGCCATCGGACGGCCGATTGACGATCTCCCCTTCGATCACCATGGTGCTCGAGCCGCCGCCATCCAGGTTAAGGGCGCTCTGGGCGCCCAGTTCGCGCATGAAATCGGCCGTCTCGGGCAGGGTGAGGCCGACCGAAAGCCGTGACTGACGGCCGTCCACCACGGCCAGGATGACGCCTCCCTTGGCCGTGATGCCCACGGCGGTTCGGGGGGCACGGCCCACGGCGATATCGGGCTGAAAGCGCTCGTCGACCGTCGTGAGCTGAACCTTGCCCTGGTTGAGGAGGCGGGGGCCTCCGGCGAGGATATGGTCGATGCCGCGCCAGAACAGGGTCAGGTCGGTCTGGTAGCTGAGGCGATCGCCCACCCGCAGCCGGCGCGACAGCCATTCGGCCTCGGCGCCCGACGCCGAGAGAACGAAGCCTCCGGGCGGAATGGCGAGATCGCCTTGCGAGCGCCCGATGACCTGGCCGCTCGCGAGCACGGCGAACTCGACCGCGGATGAAGCCGGCTCCGTCCGGGTGGTCGCGCCCCAAAGGGGAGTGTAGAGCATCAGCTGGCCGTCCCAGCGCCGTTGGTTGATCCCGTCGATCCCGGTGGACTCGCCGTTAGGGAGCTGGATCGAGCCCGACATCTGGGTGCCATCGACGAAGGGGGTGGAGGTTCCGCCAAAAGCCAGGAGCGATCGGGTGTTGATCGGCCCGCTGAGGACCTGGCGGTTGTGCATGACGAGGCCGAGAGGCTCGCCGGTACGGGCGAAGTAGCCTCCGTTGACGGCGGCGATCGCCCCATGGCGCCGCGCGATCCCACTGGTGGGCTCCAGAGAGAAGCGCATGCCGTCCCCTCCCATGCCGAGGCGCAGGGAGCTGGTCGAGACCAGGCGTTCGCGATCGATCCTCAGGATATGGGCGGAGAGGGGACCATGGGCCAGTCCGCGACGGAGTTGCTCGTAGCGCAAGCCCGGGGCGAGGACGCGCTCGGTACGCTCGGTGAAGAGGCGCTCGAAGTGGATCTTGAGTCGGCCGGGATAGAGCGGATCCGGGACCAGATTGACCGGCACCGGATACTGCCAGGAGATCTCCAAGACGGCATCGGAGCCCTCCTGACGCCAGGCGAGTCCCTTGATCAGGGGATCCGCCGCGAGCGGGGGCACCAGGACGGGATCGGCCTCCAGGCCGGGGATCCGGATCCGGCAGACGTCCGGCAGGCGCTCGAGAGAGACGGCCTCCAAGCCGGAGGTGGTGTCCAGGGTGAGGGCGTAGCGCTCGGGGCCAGGGTCGAGTCGCAGCGAGGTGAGCAGTGAGGCGTCCGCGATCGGGGGAGAGGCGAGTAGGCAGGCGAAAACCAAAAGCGCCCCGCGCCTGAGCGCGGGGCGCCGGGACGCAGAGCGCCGGGTCTGGGGCATCTTAGACGAGCGCCTCGGCCCGATGCAAGCGGCTGATCTGGGCACCCACGGCGCTGAGCTTGCCAACGATATCCTCGTAGCCCCGGTCGATATGGTGCACGTTGCTGACGACGGTTTCGCCGCGGGCGGCGAGGCCGGCCAGGATCATGGCAGCGCCGGCGCGCAGGTCGGTAGCCTTGACGGGGGCTCCGGTCAGGTTCTCGACGCCCTGGATGACGGCACAGTTGCCCTCGGTCTTGATGTTGCCCCCCATGCGCTGGAGCTCGTCGACGTGCATGAAGCGGTTCTCGAAGACGGTCTCGGTGACCATCGAGGTACCGGGCACGAGCGAGAGGAAGGTCATGAGCTGGCTCTGGAGATCCGTGGGGAAGCCGGGGTAGGGCAGGGTCCGCAGGTCGATGGGGTGGAACTCGCCGGTACCGTCGACGACGATGTCACCGTTGGCTTCGACCTGGATGCCGACGCCGGCTTCCTGGAGTTTGCTGATGACGGCCTGCATATGGTCGGCGCGGACGCGGGTGAGCTTGAGGCGACCGCGGGTGACGGCGGCGGCGACCATGAAGGTGCCAGCCTCGATCCGGTCGGGGATGCACTCGTGGGCGGTGCCGTTGAGGCGGCGGACGCCCTCGACGGTGATCGTCTGGGTGCCGGCTCCGGAGATCTTGGCGCCCATCTTGACGAGCATCTCCGCCAGGTCGACGATCTCGGGTTCCTGGGCGCAGTTGTCGATGACGGTGGTGCCCTCGGCGAGGCAGGCCGCCATCATGATGGTCTCGGTGGCGCCCACGGAGGGGTAGTCGAGGTAGACCGGGCCGCCGATGAGCTTGTCGGCCTGCGCTTCGACGTAGCCGTGCTCGATGGTGATCTTGGCGCCCAGCGAGCGCAGGCCCTTGAGGTGGAGATCCACCGGGCGCGAGCCGATCGAGCAACCGCCGGGAAGCGGAATCCGGGCATAGCCCAGGCGCGCCAGGATCGGGCCCAGGATGAAGAACGAGGCCCGCATCTTGGTCACCAGATCGTAGGGAGGAGGCGTGTCGGTCAAATCCGCCGCGTCCACCCGGACCGTGTGGGCGGCGAGGTCCATGTGCACCCGGACGCCAATCCGCGTCAGCACCTCGGAGATGACTCCGACGTCCGCCAGGTTCGGCACGTTGGTGATCACGGATTCCTCGGGGGCCAAGAGCGCGCCGGCCAAGAGGACCAGGGCCGAGTTCTTCGCGCCGTTGATCAGGATCGTCCCTTCCAGGGGCTTCCCACCATGTATCACCAGCTTGTCCAAGCCCATCTCCTCCTCGTGCCTGACCAATAGTCCGGGGTGTTGCTGCGTTGCGTTGCGTCTTCTTGCTTGGTGTCGCTCTCGGTTGGTGTCACCCTCGACCCTAGCACGCCTTTATTGTCCGTTTGTTGCGCCGGGGTTACCGTGATACTTAACACAAGCAAGGGTTCGCCTGGCGGCCCCGCTCCGGACCGTGGCCCCCACCCAGGGAGATCTCCGCCGATCCTGCCCTCCAGTCTAGCTCATGCCGGAGGGGTCCGATACAAAGATTGGGTTAAATTTTTCCCGATCCCGCGGATTCTCCCTTTTGCACCGGGAGTCTCTCCCTAAGTCTGGGTTAAGCCCGAAGGTTCAGCTTCGGAGCGCCCTTCTTCTTCTCTTCCACCCGCAGGACCACCTCGTCGCCCTTGATCCCGCCGGAAAGCTCCGTGCGCACCCAGTAGCGACCCGGAGCCGGAATCTCCACGTTCTCGAAGGTCGTCCGGAAGCCCATTCCGCCCCCGGGCGTCGGAATCGCGATCGTCTCATGCTGATAGCTGATCAGCTCCGTCTTGCGATCGTCCGAAAGCAACGTGTGCTTGCAGGAATAAGGCCCCGCCGGCAAGTCGTACCCGCAGCTCAAAATCGCAAACGAAATCGGAATCGGGAACTCCTCGGCCACCACCCGGTGAATCGGATGGATGAAGAGCTGCTTATTGTTGGAGACGTCGATCTCCACGTTCTCGAAAAGGATCGTCTGGACCGTCGGCATGCGGGTTTCCTTTCTCAGTGTGCTTTCGCCCGGCCCTCAACCCCTCGATCGGGCGAATCCCCGTAACCCTACCGCGTTTCCCTTAGCGGGTCAATGACGGCGATCACCGCCCCCGATCCGCCCCCCATGCCCACCTGCCGGGCAAAGGAGCGCTAGCCCGCCTTGATCCCGCCCCCCAACCGTGGTAAACTTCCCCTTTGTCTGCCATGCCGGGCCGGGCCCGGACTACACACGCTATCCGGATTCCGTACGGGGGGTGTTGGGGCGAGTCCCCCTGACCCCGCGGGAGAGGATGGTAGCGGCGGAAGAACCCACTTTTTTGATTTTGGAGGACTCCCCATGCCCGTCGTTCCTATGAAGAGCCTCTTGGAGGCCGGTGTCCACTTCGGCCACCAGACCCACCGTTGGAACCCGAAGATGAAGCCTTACATCTTCGCCGAGCGCAACGGCATCTACATCATCGACCTCGCCAAGACCTCGCGCTACCTCGACCAGGCCTATGAATTCCTGCGCTCGGCCGTCGCCGAAGGCAAGAACGTGCTCTTCGTCGGCACCAAGAAGCAGGCCGCCGAGACCGTCCGCGAGGAAGCCGAGCGCGCCAACATGTTCTTCGTCAACCAGCGCTGGCTGGGCGGCATGCTCACCAACTTCCCCACCATCCAGAAGCGGATCAACCGCCTCCGCGAGCTGGAAGTCCAGCGCGAGGACGGCACCTTCGATCGCCTGCCCAAGAAGGAAGTCATCCTCCTCGAGAAGGAGATCGGCAAGCTCGAGCGGCTCCTCGGCGGCGTCAAGAACCTCCCCAACCGCCGCCCCGACGTGCTCTTCGTCGTCGACACCAAGAAGGAGCACCTCGCCATCAAGGAAGCCCGCAAGCTGAACATCCCCATCGTGGCGATCGTCGACACCAACTGCGACCCCGATGAGATCGACTACATCATCCCCGGCAACGACGACGCCATCCGCGCCGTCAAGCTGATCGCCGGCAAGATGGCCGATGCGGTCCTCGAGGGCAAGCAGGGCGAGCAGCACGCCAAGAAGGAAGCCGCGGCCCCCAAGGCCGAAGAGCCCGCCACGGTCTAACTGATCCGACCCGCGACGCGGGGGGCGAAAGCCCCCCGCGTTTCCTTTGGCTTTAGACTTGCTTGGAAGGCATCAAATCTCCGTTAAGCCTTCGTTGAATCACGTCACTCCCCACCCCCCTCCGGGAATAGGTAAAACAGCTTCCGTTTGCGTAAGGAGAATCGCCATGGCAGATGTCTGGGCCAACGTCGTCTACACCCCGAAGACTAACGTCAATCCGCCGCTTGGCGATTCCAAGGAAGTCCCCAAGACCGAGATCTGGGAGATGCCCGAGACCACCCCGCAGGCCCCCACCCCCCAGACCGAAGTCTGGGAGATGCCCGAACCGCCGGTCATCCGCCAGGACACCACCGTCGTCACCGGCGGAACCCGCCTGGAGGACGTCGCCTACACCCCTCAGGACGACTCCTGGTTCGACAAGCTCCTCGACATCCTCGACGGCCTCCCCAAGTCCATGTCCGAACCCGAAGCCGAACCGAAGCCCGTGATCGCGCAGCCCAAGGCCGAGACCAAGCCGGAACCCAAGGCGGAGGCCAAGCCCGCCCCCAAACCCGAGCCGAAGCCGGAACCGAAGCCCATCCCCGCCGAAGGCCGCACCTTCAAGACCCAGGGCGATCCACTCGTCCGCACCGCCGACGGCATGTGGTTCGGCGTGCACGAACCCGGCAAGTACGTGGCCCTCAAGTCCGCCTCGGGCGACTTCGTCATGGAGCAGGAGATCTCCAAGACCAAGGACGGCCGCAAGTACAACACCGCCATGGGCTTCAAGCTCGACAACAACACCATCGCGATCGACACCAACGGCGGCAACGGCCCCAACACCATGACCGTCAACGGCAAGAAGTACGACCTGAAATTCGCCGCCCACGGCATCGACCTGCCCGGCGGCGGCAAGGTCACCTACGATCCCAAGACCAGCAAGATCCACATGACCTCGGCCGACGGCGACCAGATCACCATCAACCGCGTCAACAACGCCAAGGGCGTCAACTACCTCAACGCCGAGGTCACCCTCTCCGAGAAGCGCCCCTCGGGCTCGGTCCACGGCCTCCTGGGCAGCCTGGATGCCGACAACGACGCCAAGAACGACACCCGGGACCGGAAGGGCAACGTCGTCGCCGTGGACGGCACCACCAAGCTCGACATGAACGACGCGCGCCTCTGGAAGACCCCCGAGGACTTCGCCAAGGAGTGGAGAACCCGCGCCGGCGAAGGCGTTCTCTAGAGCGATCGACGTTACTGCAGGTCAGCGAGCTTTGACGCTCAGCCCCCCACTCAGCGGCTCACGGCAAACGCTCGCAGCCTGACGCAACAGCCGCAGGCGCTAGTTCCAGAGCCGCGGGCGCCCAGCCTCATCCCCCCAAATTCCCCGGCGGCGGTCCTCAGGGCCGCCGCCTCTTTTTGGCATGATGCTTCCTCGCTCGGCCAGGAGGCGCTATAATAAGCTGGAATTAGCGATTCGTTAAGGAGGTTCTACCCGTGGAGATTACGGCATCGCTCGTCAAGGAACTTCGTGAGAAGACCGGCGCCGGCATGATGGACTGCAAGAAGGCCCTGGCCGAGGTCGGTGGCGACATGGAAGCCGCCGTCGAGTTCCTGCGCAAGAAGGGGCTCGCCGCTTCGGCCAAGAAGGCCGGCCGCGTCGCCAGCGAAGGCCTCGTTGGCGCCTACATCAGCGAGAACGCCAAGGTCGGCGCCCTCGTCGAGATCAACTGCGAAACCGACTTCGTCGCCCGCAACCCCGAGTTCATCGACCTGGTCACGGATCTCGCCCATCAGGCCGCCGAGAAGTCCGACAAGGCCGAAGGCACCGGCGAGGATCTGATGAACCAGCCCTTCGTCACCGACGCGTCCCAGACCGTCAACGAAGTCATCAACCAGAAGGTCGCCAAGATCGGCGAGAAGATCGACTACCGTCGCTTCGCCCGCTTCCAGGCCGAAGGCAACAACATGGTCGGCGCCTACATCCACCTCGGCGGCAAGATCGGCGTCCTCGTCGAGCTGCAGGCCGACAAGGACATCGCCGGAGCGACCGAAGCCCGCGACCTCGCCCGCGACGTCGCCATGCAGATCGCGGCCTCGAACCCCACCTTCGTCCGCCGCGAAGAGGTTCCCTCCGCGCAGATCGACGCCGAGCGCCGGATCCTCGCCGAGGCCGAGGACATCAAGTCCAAGCCCGAGGCCGTCCGCCCCAAGATCGTCGAGGGTCGGATCAACAAGTACTTCGAGCAGGTCTGCCTCCTCGAGCAAGCCTACATCAAGGACCCCTCGCTCACCGTCTCGGACATGCTCGCCGCCCGCGGCAAGACGCTGAACGCCACGGTGACCGTTGTTCGCTTCACCCGCTACGTGCTGGGTGAGGGCATCGAGAAGCCCCAGGAAGACTTCGCCGCCGAAGTCATGGCGCAGATGGGCCAGAAGTAAGAAGACCCGCTCCCCCGGCCTCCGGCCGGGGGACCTTTCCAGGTAGGCCGACTGACTCCCCGACGAGGCAGCGCCACCCGCGATCAAGAGAGGAGACCAGTTTGGAAGGCCTCAAGTACCGCCGCATCCTGCTCAAACTCAGCGGCGAGGCCCTCATGGGGGATAAGGGCTACGGGATCGATCCCAGCGTCATCACCGGGATCGCCCAGGAAGTGAAGCACCTCATCGATCAAGGCGTCGAACTCGCCCTGGTGGTGGGCGGAGGCAACATCTTCCGCGGACTCGCCGCCTCGGCCTCCGGCATGGATCGCTCGACCGCCGATTACATGGGCATGCTGGCCACCGTCATGAACTCCCTGGCCCTCCAGGACGGCCTGGAGAAGGCGGGAGTCAAGACCCGCGTCCTCTCCGCCATCGAGATGCGCGAGATCGCCGAGCCCTTCATCAAGCGCCGCGCCATGCGCCACCTCGAAAAGGGCCGCGTCGTGATCTTCGCCGCCGGCACCGGCAACCCCTTCTTCACCACCGACACCGCCGCCGCCCTGCGCGCCGCCGAAATCGGCGCCGAGGTCCTCTTGAAGGCCACCAAGGTCGACGGCATCTACGATTCCGACCCCAAGAAGAACCCCAACGCCGTCAAGTACCAAACCCTGACCTTCACCGAGGCCCTCTCCAAGGACCTGAAGGTCATGGACGCGACCGCCTTCTCCCTTTGCCGCGAAAATGACCTGCCGATCATCGTCTTCGATCTCGGCCAGGGCGGCAACATCGCGAAGGTCGTCCACGGAGAACCCATCGGCACGCTCGTAGGAGGCGCACCCACCCATGCTTAACGTCATGTCCGAAGCCGAAGAGAAGATGAAGAAGGCGATCGCCCGCGTCCTTCAGGAGTTCGCCTCCCTGCGGACCGGCCGCGCCGCCCCCGCCATCCTGGACCGCGTCGAAGTCGACTACTACGGCTCGATGACGGCCATCAAGAGCATCGCCACGATCTCGGTGCCCGACGCGCGCACCCTCCAGATCTCCCCGTTCGACCGCAGCGCCCTCTCGGCCATCGAGAAGGCCATCCTCAAGTCGGATCTCGGCATCACCCCCAACTCCGACGGCCAGACCCTGCGCATCGTCTTCCCCCCTCCGACCCAGGAGCGCCGCAAGGATCTTGCCAAGCTCGCCAAGAAGGAAGCCGAGGAAGGCAAGGTCGCCATCCGCAACGTCCGCCGCGACGAGGTGGACAAGGTCAAGGCCGCCGAGAAGAAATCCGAGATCACCCAGGACGACTCCAAACGCATGCAGGACCAGCTGCAGAAGCTGACCGACCGCTACGTCGCCGAGCTCGACAAGGCCTTGGCTTCCAAGGAAGCCGAGATCATGGAGGTCTAACCATCCAAGCCTGGCTCGGACTCCCCCTCGACGAGGCCCTCCTTCAAGCCGGCGACAGGCCCCTTACCCTGTCGCCGGCCCTGCCTCCACGCCAGCCCCGCCCGGAACGCTTCGAACCCGCTTCGGAGTGGCGCGTGGTCCGTGTCCGCGAGCGCGAGGGGACGCTCGAACTCATCGTCGCCCCTCGCACCATGCACCTTCTGACGGCCCCATGACTGAAAACCCCCGCAAGAAGTTCATCCTGCGCTCGGTGACCACCGTCATCGGCATCGCCCTCGCCCTCGCCGCCATCTGGTACGCCGAGTGGACCTTGGCCCTGATGATCCTGGCGCTCGCCGTCTTCGCGAGCCAGGAGCTCTTCACGCTCTTCGAAGACAAGGGCTACCATCCCGCCCGCTACCTCGGCATCACCAGCTGCCTCTCCATCATCGCCCTCTCCGCGCTGACCGGCACCGCGTTCCACGCTCCCTTCCTGGTGGCCGTCTTCGTGCTCTCGTTCGTCTTCCTGATCCTCAGGGGCGCCTCCTGGTTCCCTTACTGGGATCTGCTCGAGATCTTCCGCCGAGAGCCTTATCCCCCGCACCTTAAAGGCCCTCAGATCGCCTCGATCTCCGACGTCGCCACCACCTTCCTGGGCATCATCTACGCGGGCTGGCTTCCTTCTTACATTCCGCTCTTGCGGCAGCTGCCGGAAGTCGGATTGGCCATCACCTTCCTCTTCTTCGGCACCATCTTCGCCACCGACGTCGGCGCTTACCTGGTGGGCAAGCGCTTCGGCAAGCACCCGCTGATCGGCCCCCTGAGCCCCAAGAAGACCGTCGAGGGCAGCCTCGGAGGCATCGCCTGCGCCGTCCTGGCGGCCGTGGCGATCGGCTCGGCCTTCCACCTGCCGATGCAGCACGCCGTGACCCTGGCCATCCTGACCAGCCTCGTGGCCCAACTGGGCGATCTCTCGGAATCCATGATCAAGCGCGATGCCGGAGTGAAGGACTCGGGCACCATGATCCCCGGCCACGGCGGAGTCCTCGATCGGGTCGATTCCTTCCTTCTGGCCGGCCCCATCGTCTACTACTACATCGTGGGAGTCTGGGGCATCTCCGGCAGCAGCCTGAGCCCCTTCTAGCGGCTGTTGCGTAAGGCAGCGAGCGTTTGCCGTGCGCCGCCGAGTGGCGGGGCTGAGCGTCAAAGCTCGCTGACCTGCAGCGACGTCGATCGCTCTAGGAAAGCTTCACGGCAGGCGCCAAGCCCTGCCCCCGCCAAGCAAAAGGGCCCGGCTTTCGCCGGGCCCGAAGCTTTTTTCTACCAGAACAAGCCCCGGTAGCGGGAGTAGACGAACATCGTGCTCGCGACGTTGAGGGTCAGAAGGCCGTAAGAAAGGCCGTTCGGCTGCGCCCCCAGGGCGGCCGCCATGATCATGAGAACCCAGATGGTTCCCGTGGATGCGATGCAGATGTTCAACGCGAAACGCGGATCCAGCATGCGAGCCTCCTCTTTGGCCACCGTTCAAGGGGCCGTCCCCTCGATCCCTGTATTCCCTAGGTTTCGGGAATCTAAACCGGCTGTGACCCAGTTGTTACGCCAATATGACGCCGGCGACCTTGGGTTCGACCGATCGACCGCCCTGCATGCGCCTTATCGGACGGATCGCGCCGGGGCTTTCTTATCGGGGGGCTAAGCTTGGGAGAAATCAGTCGTCGAGCACCAGGCTGAGGAAGGCCGCCGCCCGAGCCTGAGCCGGGCGGGAAGGAGTCCGGTCCGAATCGAGGCGCGCCAGCACCGCCTCGACCAGTTCCGTCTGGCGTTGCAAGTAAAGGAAACGCTCGCGCTGGGCCTCATCGAGCCGCGCCTCGTCATGCCAGACGACCAGCTGGGCGAGGTGGTCGCGTACCGCCTTGAAGGCGGCCAGCCACTCGGCCTGATCCTCGGGGTGAATCTGCTCCCAGCCGGCATCGTAGGAAGGCACCGAGGCGTAGGCGAGCGCGACGATCTCCAGGGATCCCTCCGCCAGATCGGGATCGAAGGCGACGTTTCGGCGTTTCACGACGACCTCCCTTCCGCAGCCGAGCCCTCCCATCTTAACCCGGCCCCGCCGACCTGCCAAGCGAGCGAAGCAATCGTTCCCATCTCGCCCTCCGGCTTACCGGACAAGCGAGCAAAAACGCCTTTCGTCCAGCTCTTCCTAACGCTCGAGCCCCGTGCAAGCGCAGGATCCGGATCGCAAGTTCCGGAAGGAGGGCCGCATGCAAGGACGTCACGACCGGCGCCATGGCCACGTTCGGAAACCCTTGACCGCGGCCGCCTTGGCCGCGCTCTTCGCTCTCGCCGCCGCGGGGCCGGCCAAGGCCTGGACCGTGGAGCAGCGCGAGGAGACCTACGGCATCGGGATTCGCTGGCAGGAAGGCCAGTGGAGCGGAAACCTCGTGGTCCCCACCAGCAACTCGGTCGTAGGACACGACAAGGTCCAGCACGCCATGGCCGGAGCGTTGATCGCCACCGCGTTCCGCCTGACCGGCGCAGAGGCATCCACCGCCTTGGGGGCCGCCATGCTGGCGGGAACCATGAAGGAGATCGGGGATTCGGGGAGGATTCCCGGAGTGCCGCGGGGGCACATGGAACTCGGAGATTGGGTGGCGACCAGCCTGGGAGGACTCTTGGCGGTCTGGGCCACCCAAACGGAAAGCCGGGCCCCTTAGGGCCCGGCTTAGTGCGCGAGATGGGACTTGAACCCATACGGTTTCCCACACGCCCCTCAAACGTGCGCGTCTGCCATTCCGCCACTCGCGCGGACAAGAGTGATTATCCCCTAACCCGCGCCGCTTGTCAACCTTGCCTGAAGGAAAAGATAAGAAAAAGCGGGGAATAAGACTTCCAGCCCCCCGGACGAAAGGAGGATCGCGTGCGACCAAGCGCTGAGCGCCAAGCCCCGAGGAACGGATCAACGCCCTGGAGACGCGGGCTCGGCATCGGGGCGATCGCCCTCGCCGCCCTCACCGTCGCCCCCCTCGCCGAGGCCTCCACCATGCCCCGCGCCGACTTCACCCGCGGCTCGCGGGTGCTCGGCCTCGGCGTCGGCAACGGCATCGGAGCCTCCATCGACGTCGCCGTCCAACCCAACCTCACCCTCGGGGGTGCGGTCGGCTCGGGCGTCTTCGGCTTCAACACCACCCGCTGGGACGTCCGGATGCTCTACCAGTTCGTCAACGGAGGGCGACGCACCCTCTCGGTGGCCGGCCTGCTGGGCATCTGGGGCGACTCCGGCTACCGCACCCTCCTGGGCCTCGCCCCAGGCCTCGAGATCGGCTTCGCCCTCAGCTACCCCTTCACGCGAGACCTGACCGGCCGCCTCAACCTCGCCGTCCCCTACTACGGCACCCTCGGCGGCCCCTACTTCAACGCCTTCGGCGGTCCCGCCGCCGGTGCCGAGCTCGGCTACCGCTTCCAGCCCCACCTCGAAGGAACCCTCGGCGTGAACGGCCTCGGAGGCCTCTTGGGAGCCAAGCTCAACTTCTAGCCCGCCACGCGTCGGGGGCCCTGCTCCTGGCGCGCTTGCGCGGGCCTGGCCGGGGAGCTAAACTAATCGAAGGCCAAAACCAAGACAGGACGGCAATCCGGACGGGAAAGGGGCCATGCAGAAACCTGCCATTCCAAGCGACGCCCTGACGGGACTCCTCATGGTCGGCTCCCTGCTGGCCTTCGCAGCGCCGGCCGCGGCTGAAACGCCGCCGGCCGACCCCATGCCGGCCGTCTCGCTTCCCTTCGAACAAGCCGTGCTCTCCGGCCTTCCCCCGCGAGAGCCCTGGATCGCCGCCGGCCTCTCCCTCGCCATCACCGGATCCGGACAGTTCTACAACCGCGACTCCGTCAAGGGATGGTGGCTCTTCGGCACGCTCGCAACCTATCCCGTCGCCATGGCCATCGACGCCTGGACCGGCTCGGGCTACGCCCGCGTCGGCGCCTTCAGCCTGATGATGGCCGCCAAGGGCTACTCGGCCTGGGATGCCTTCCACACCGCCTCGGCCAGCGCCTCGGCGACTCCTTGAGGACGATCATGCGGATTCGCGCCCTGCTACTCAGCACCCTCCTAATTGCCGTGCCGGCCCAGGCCCAGCCCACCGGGGTCTGGGGCGAACGCGGGCTCGCCACGATGCCCGACGCCCGCGTGGGCCAAGAGCGCGAGGTCGAGATCGGCACCCGGCTGATCTCCCTCGGCAACCTCCCCACCGCCCTCTTGGGCTACGGCCGCTTCACCTTGATGAACACGGATGCCACCCTCATGTATGGCATCCCCGGCCATGCCTGGCCCATGCTCAGCCTCAAGCACCAGCTCCAGCGCCCGACGCGCGAGAACCCCACCGGCGTCGCCATCGGCCTCGGCATGCTCGGCGTCCCCGCCAACGCCGGCATCCCCGGCTCGAACCTCTTCGTCACGCTCACCCGGGACATCAACACCCGGCGCAACGGCCAGGACTGGACCCTCTTCTCGGCGCATCTGGGCTTCCGAACCGATCTCAGCCTGCAAAGCCGCCTGATGGGCGGCCTGGAACTGCCGCTGGGCCAACATGGCAGCGCCACGGCCGAGTGGATCGGCGCACAGGGAAGCGAATCCGGCTATACCAACTTCGGGCTCAACCTCTCCCCCCTGCCGTCCCTCAGCCTCTCCCTGTTCTCGCTGGGCCTTCCCAACGCCAGCCTCTTCGACCGCGGCCTCGCCATCGGAGCCAGCTTCACCGGCGTCCTCCCCGCATGGTCCGGCAAGACCGCCAGCGTCCCCACGCCGGCGCCGACCCCTTTGCCAACCCCGGCCCCCAGCGCGAAACCCAGCGCCGAGAACCCGGCATCCAAGACGCCGAGCGTCAAAGCGCCCAGCGTCAAGGCCTTGCCCTCTGCGCCGGTGAGCCCACCCCCGCCTCCGAAGCTTCCGCTTCCCGTGGCGGAAGTTCCGAGCGCCAAGGCCCCCTTGGCGCCCATCCCGATTCCCAGCGTCCCCAGCGTTCCGAGCGTTCCCCAAGAGAGCGCCCCGAAGCCCCCGGCGATGCCCACGGGAACGCTCATCGGCCGAGCCGTCGACGCCTCCGGCAAGGCGATCGCCGACGCCAAGGTCATGCTCACCGCGCCCGGCGCCGCCGAGCGCCATGCCCGGACCACCCCGAGCGGCTACTTCACCTTCGCGGGGCTCGCGAACGGGTCTTACACCGTCTCCCTCGCGGATGCGGAAGGTCGGGCGATCGCCACCCAGACCGTCACCGTCGCGGGCGCACCGATCGAACTCACGCTCAAGCCCCAGGCGATGGCCCGCCTGAAGGGCCAGGTTTTGGACGCGCAGACCGGCTCCGCGCTCGGAGGCGCTGCGGTCGCGATCGGCAAGGAGCGCGGGGAAACCGACCGCGACGGCTACTTCGACCTGAAGGGCTTGCCGGCCGCTCCCTGGACCGTCTCGGTCTCGGCCAAGGGCTACGCGGCGACGAGTACCAAGGTCACGGGGGGCAGCCCTCGGATCGCGCTTTCGCCGCTTCCCGGATCCGTCAGCGGGCGCATCCTCACGACGACCGGCAAGCCGGTGGCGGGGGCGATCGCCCAGATCGGCTCCTTGCGGGCGCCGAGCGACGCCAAAGGGAACTACCTCCTCTCGAACGTTCCGGCCGGCACGCATACGCTCACCGTGATTCAAGACGGCAAGACCCTGCTCACCGAGTCCCTCCGGCTGCCGCCCGGCGGCAAGGCCGTCAAGGACGCCAAGGTTCGCGAGGCGGCGCCGGTCGGCCGCTTCGGCATGATCGGAGGACAGGTTCGCAACGTCGCCGGCGAGGCGCTCAGAGGCGTCAAGATCGTCGTGGAGGGCAAGGCCGTGACCATCCTGACCGTCACGGACGAAACCGGACGTTTCTCGGTCCTCGACCTGCTGCCGGGGGAGTACCGCCTCAAGCTTGAAAAGGGCACCTTTGCGGATCAGGAGGCCAAGGCGCAAGTCCAGGCCGGAACCCTGGCCTCCGTGGACGTCACCATGAGGAGCCGGTAATGGAGCGCCGGGTTCCGCAGGCGGCCCCCTATCGGGCTCTCGCGAGCCTTTGCTACCTCTTCCCGGTCGCCGTGGCGATGCTCCTCCTGCCCCAGTACCGCGCCGTTCGGCTCTTACGCTACCACGCCGTCCAGTCCATCGCCCTCACCGCGCTCAGCACCACCTTCACCCTCGCCCTGAGCCTCGTCGGCACGCTCCTCGGGCCGCTGCCCGGCGTGGGCATCACGATCCTGCTCGGAACGGGGCTGGGAATGAGCGGCGTCATCGTCGTCGGGCTGGGGCTTGCGACCTATGCGGCGGTGCTGGCGTACGACGGAAGGCTGACCCGCATCCCTTTGCTGGATCGCTGGGTCCGGCGCTGGGAGCGAACGCTCGAGCCCCCCGAGGAGAAGGCGCGGCGGAAGCGACAAGGCTCCACGGATCGGTTACCATGAGGTTCGTCCCCCTGGGGGCAAGCGCCCCCGAAACACTGAGGACCATGCGATGAGACGCTTGCTGTTGCTCATTCCCTTGCTGGTGACGGCCTGCTCGGGTCCCGTGGACACCCTGATCCTGAGCGGTCAGGTCAGGCTTCCCCTATCCGCCGCGTCGGCCTTTCGGATCGACGGCTGCCCGGTCCTGATCTCCAACTTCGACGGCACACTGGGGAAGGTGAAGGCCACCACCCTGGATGCGGGAGGGAAGTTCACCGTCCGGATCGAGCGTGCGAGCCTGCCGGAAGCCCCTCAATGGTTCAAGCTGCTGGTCATGCACCCCGACTTGAACGGCCCGATGCTCAGCCGCGCCCTGGTGCTTTCCCGCGGGGGAAATGGCGCCGAGAAGCTCGAGGTCTCCCCCTATTCGAGCTTGACCCAGATGGCGATCGAATACCAGTTCCAGCTGGATCCGACCAAGGTCCCCGTGACGCTCTCCCCCACGACCCTCGAGGATACGTTCGTCACCCGGGGGGATGCCTTCCTTCTCGACAACCAGTTCCACATCTCCTATGGGCAGTATGCGAGCGGAAGCACCAAGGTCGCTCCGGCCGCCGACTCGGAGATGGCCGCCGACGCCCGGGAGCTGCTCTTCAGGGAGCCCTGAGGGAAACCACCTCCAACTTTAATTCCGACTTAACCTCGTCTTACTCTCCGAGCGGCAAGGCTCCCCGGAGGCATGGCGATAACCGGATTAACTCGAGCTTAAGCCTCGATTCACATACAGTAATCCGGAGGTTAACCATGAACGCAAGCGCCCCGCGTTGGAGTGCGATTCTCTTCGAGCCGACCCGCACGTATTCGGCTCAGCCCGTCGGCCTCAAAACCGGAGATCGGGTTTACCAGGCGTTGCCCACCGATTCCTACAAGCCGGCCAAGCCGGCCGCGGCGGCGGCCGACGCGAGCGCTCCCGTGATGGCGACGGAGATCCGCCAGGTCACGGTGAAGCGCGGCGACGTCCTGGCCCTCAAGGCCCAGCAAGGGGATTATTACTGGAAGATCGCCCGCCATTTCGCGAAGGACGAGGCCGTGGGGACCTACGCCAAGGAGTTGATGGCACGTAATGGCGGCAGTTCGGTCGTCAAGGCGGGGCAGCTGCTGAACTTGCCCGTCACCGCGAGCTCGGACTACGAGCTTGAACTGGCGATCGCCGTCCAGAAGGTGGTTCAGCTGCGATCGCTCTTCGGGGAGCGCACGCCGGAGCTCGACTGGGGCTCGGCGGAGGTGAGCGCCGGTCCCGTGGACTCCTTCTGGGTCAGCTTCAAGGAAGCCGGAAGCGAGAAGCGGCAGCGCTTCATGGTCTCGGACGATCTCAGCGGCCTCTTCCCGGGTCGCTACACCGTCCTGAGCGAGAAGGAAGCCCGCGTTTACTTCCCCAACTAGCCAAACCGATCCGGCTCGCCGAGCTCACGAAAAAACCACGGCGTTCTGGCCAGGCCTGCTTCGAGGCCCGTATGTTAGCCTTCCTCCGGGAGGTGCGCATGCGGGCTTTTTCGTTTCGAACGTCGCGAACGCGGATCGGGCTCGGGGCCGCCCTGGGGCTGCTCGCGAGCGGTTGCGCCCTGCCCAAGGTGAGCCCCGAGCATGGGCTCCCAGCGCTGGTGGTCATCACGGGGACGGCCGAGATTCCGGACGATTACCTCGTCATGGCGGGGAGCATGCCGGCGCCTCGGGGGTTCCGGGTCAGCCTCTCGAAGTTCGACGGCTCGGTCCTTGCGAGCGGCACGATCGTCAGCTCGAGCGGGGAGTTCTCGATCTCGGTTCCCAAGTCGCAGCTGACGGGCGACTCTCCCCTTTACGAGATCACGCTGCGCAATGCCCTGGGGGCGGCGATCTACTCGGCCCCGGCGCAAGTGTATTCGCATGGCAGCTTCAGCCGGGTGCAGATCACCGCCATCTCGACGGCCGTCGTCCTCGGCTTGAAAACCTCCCATCAGATGGGGCGCTCGATTACCGGCTGGGATTTCGCCCGGATCGCGAAGGATCCTCAAGTTCAGCTCTTCGCCCAGCGGATCGCCAAGGATGCGGCCGAGCGCAGCAATAAGTCACCGGGGGAAACCCTGCTTTCCAGCCATCCGCTGCCGGCTGAATTCCAGACCGGGGCCTACCAGGTGATCAGCGTCGCCGAGCGCATGTCGCGCTAGCCGAAAGGTCGCGCGCCAAACGCCTGCGTCAAACTTTACGGAGAAGTTAACCCAGCCTTTGCCTCACGCGGGTCAGTTCTGCCTTGCCTCCGTCCATATAGTGTTAGGAGCGCCTGAGCCCTCACACTGGAGGAAAGAACGATGATCCGCGCAACCCATTACGGCCAACGCCTCATGATTGCCCTTTGCCTCGGGCTCACGGTGATCGCCGCGGGCTGCGGCGGACGCGCCGGCTCTCAGGTCGATCCGCTCGGTTCGTCCGACGATTCGTCCTACTACCAGGACGATATCTACTCGAACCCCAGCGCTTCCCCCTCGGCCGACTGGAGCGCGGATCCGACGCCGACTCCCGACGTGGAGCCCACTCCGGAGCCGACCCCGACGCCCACTCCGACTCCGACCCCCAGCCCGACGCCCTCGCCCACTCCGACGCCTACGGCGACCCCGACCCCGCCTCCGACCAGCGGAAACACCATGACGGCCACCATCGTCAAGAAGGATTTTCCGGGATTCCTGACCTGGGAGAAGTGCGAGATCACCGTTCAGGTGCATAACCCCTCGTTCCTCCGCACCCAGATGGGCAACCTGAGCATCACCTACACCCTTAAGGGCCAGGTCGTCGAGAAGCAGGTCCATCCCATCGTGCTGAACCCGGCCGAGATTCGCCACTGCGGACCTTACCGCTCGGAGAAGCACGCCGACGACGCCACCGTGACGATCACCCCGTAGTCCTGGAACCAAGCCGCGATCAGGGACGCCCCCGATCCGAAGGAGCCCGCGATGAGCCCGATGAATCAGCCGCAAGGTCATAACAAAAAGCGCTCCGGCGCCAAAGACGCCTTGGCGAACTCGCTCAAACGCTTTCCAGTTTGGCTCATCCTGGGACTCGCGCTCGTGGGCTGCGGCGGAGAGGCGAACCCCATGGTCTCGCCCCAGAGCACTTACACCACCAACACTCCCTACACCGACTCGTACTACACCCAGCCCACGACCGGGACGAGCGGCAACACGACGGATTACTCCTACCAGGACAATACCCTTCCCATCGTGGACGCAACCCCCGAGACGACCACTCCGGCCGTGTCGAGCGGAGTCGAAGTCCAGCTGGTTTCCAAGGACTTGCCCGGCATGTTCAGCTGGGAGCGCTGCGAAGCCCAGATCACCGTCCGCAACCACGAGAGCACTCCCCAGCAGGGCTACCTTTTCGTCCGCTTCACCTTGAAGGGGCGCGAAGTCGAACTTCAGTACAAGGTCCTGTCGCTCACCGCCAAGGGAAGCCAGAGCTTCCAGATGAAGTCCACGGTCCAGGCGGACGACGTGGCGCTCGAGTACCGCACGAAGCTGCTCTAATCCGGATTTCCATGCGCCCGCTTCGCAGCCTGACGCCGGCGCCACGGGTGCTCCCGAAGAGGCAAGGCGTCACGGTTTGAGCCGGAAATCAACGCCAAAACCCCCTCCCCCCAAGCGAAAGCTCCCTACGCGATCCAGGAAACCCGCGCGAAAAGGAGCTTCTGCGCGCGTGATTTCATCCAAATTTGCCAGAGATTTGATGAAAGCCGAACACGCAGGTGTTCGGCTCCTAATCTTGGTTTGCTAAAGTCGATCCAGTGGGTGATCGACAACCGGGTGGGATCTTAACCGGATAAGATCGGACCTGATAGGATCGCCGAACACCTTTGATGGGCCCCTTTCCGGAGGGGGCCCATCGCCTTTTTTGGGGCCGCCTGCCCCCTTTCGGGGCGACCTGCGCCGCTACGAGCGGGCGATGAACAGGTAGACGAGCATCGAGAGCACCGACAGGTAGGTCGCGACGTAGAGGGCGGCCATGCTCATGGCTTGGGCTTTGGATTTCATGGGGAATCCTCCTCGGGACATGTCTACCCGAGGCTTGTTGCGGGGCCGTTGCCTCCCGATGCCGCGAAGGTCTCCGCCGGGTCGACGGGCAGCGTGAACCAGAAGACCGATCCCCGGCCCGGGGCGCTCCGGATGCCGATCCGTCCCTGATGAGCCTCGACGAGGACCTTGGCGATGTTCAGGCCCAGGCCGATCCCAGGAATCGTCCCATCGCCGAGTCGGACGAAGGGCTCGAAGATCCGCTCCTGCTCCTCCGGCGGGACTCCCGGTCCCATGTCCTCGATCTCGCAACGCAGCTCGCCATCGTCGAGGGTGGCCCGCAAGCCGATCGTTCCCGCGTCGGGCGAAAACTTGATCGCATTGCACAAGAGATTGCGAAGCACCTGGGAGATCCGCTTGCCATCCGCCCGAACCGCCTTGAGATCGGCGGGCACCTGATTGACGACCGTGAGGCCCTTGGCCTCCGCCTGCGGGGCGAGGCCGTCAAGCGCCGCCTCAACGGCCTCCGAGAGCTTGAAGGGCTGAAGGTGCAGCGGGTTGCGGTCGGCATGGAGCGGGCCGATCTCGAGAAGATCGTTGACGAGCGCGTGAAGGTCGTCGGCGGCCATCAGGAGGCGCCGAAGGTAATGGCGCTGCTGGTCGCTGATCGGTCCCGCAAGGCCGTCGAAGACCAGGGCCCCGAAGCCCATGACCGTGCTGATGGGGGTCCTGAGCTCATGCGAGAGCACCTTGAGGGCGCGAACGCGGTCTTGCTCGGAGCTTTGGCGATCGGTGGCGTCCCGAAGAACGGCCAGGGCCAGGCCGTTATCCCCCAGCGGGCTCAAGGTCAGCTCGACGGCAACTCCTTTGCCGTCCTTGCGGGCGGCCATGAGATCGACGGGCATGGAAGAGGCGATCGCCCCTACCAGCACCTCATGCGAGGCCCCGAGCAAGTTCCCCACAGGAAATCCATGCGCCTCAGCCGCCGTGTAGCCGAAGAGACGGCCCGCCGCCGGGTTCCAGAGCCGGATCCGACCGGAACTCACCTCCACGACGAAGGCCGCGTCCTTCATCCGGGCGATCAGGCCCTCAAGGCCCCGATCCGAAACCCTCAAGGCATCAATCACCGCGTCCCGCATGCTTGCCTCACGAATGATGGATGAGTGGGCGGTCCCATCCTAGCATGGCAGGCATGCGTCATCATGTGAAAGATGGCGAGGATGCCTATGCGAAACGCCCTGCCGTGACCGGCAGGGCGTCTTCATGCGAGGGGGTTACTGCGCCAGGGCTTTCAGGACGTTGATCCGGCCCGAACCGTAGGTATCGTCGCGGCCGGGGTTGCCCAGGTCGTCGGCCGATTCGCGCATGCGGGCCTCCACCTGGGCGGGGGTCCAGTCGGGGTGCTGTGAATACAGGAGCGCCGCCAGGCCCGCAGCGTAAGGAGCCGCCATGGAGGTGCCGCTCATGGTGTCGTAGTAAGGCGACATGCCCTGCTGGGACATCGGGGTGGCGTAGGTGGGGGTCGTCGAGAGGATGCGATAGCCCGGAGCGGTGATGCCCAGGGGGCGGCCCCGATTGGAGAAGGGGGCGAGCGAGTCGTCTTCGCGGGTAGCGCCCACCGAGAGCACCGAGGGGAACATGGCCGGGGCCACGCGCTTGCCCGTCCGCTGCAAGAGCTCCATGTCGAGGCCGTCGTTGCCGGCGGCGGCGATCACGAGCGCCCCCTGGCGGCGCGCCTCTTCGCAGACCAGCGAGAGCAGGTCGAAGTTGCCGAGCGTCTCGGCCGGCGCCACCCCACCCAGGCTCATGTTGATGACCTGTGCGCCATTCTGATACGCGTACTGCACCCCCTGGGCGATCGACCAGAAGGAACCGCCCTGCTTGCCGAGGACCTTGATGGCCATGATCGTGACGTTGGGAGCCAGACCGACCATGCCCCGGCCGTCCGCAGCTGCCGCGATGATGCCCGCCACGTGCGTGCCGTGGCCCACATCGTCGAGCGGATCATCCGGACCCGAGGGCTCGCGGAAAGGACCGGACTTGGGAGGAGCAGGAAGGCCGGGGGGCACGGGAGCGGGCGGCACCCAGGCGAAGTTCGGGCCCTTGATGAGGCGTCCCTCGAACTCGGGGTGGTTATAGTCGATACCAGTGTCGAGGACCGCCACCACCACGTTCTTGCGGCCGCGCGTCGTGCTCCAAGCCTGAGGGGCCTGCATCTTGGGCAGGGCCCACTGCATGCCCATCATCTCGTCCTTGGGGAGGCGGCTGCGATCGAGCGTGTCTTGAGGCTGAAGCAGGACGTTGGGCTGGGCGGTCTGGACGCCCGGAAGCCGAGCGACCATGCCCATGACCTGCTCGCGGTTACTTTTATCTTCGACCTGCATGAGCACGAGCTGCATCGAGCCGTAGGGGAGGCGCTCGATCTCCTTGGCGCCAGGCACCGAGATGGCCTGCCCCGGCTGGGTCACGGCGATGATCTGCTGGTTGATCTCCCGCTCGTAGGCGGGGTTCACCATCTTGGCGAAGAAGTTCTCGCGCTTGGGCGTCATGGACTTGCTATCAAGCCCGGTCGTGGCGGAACCCGCCCCGCAACCCGCCAGGACGACGGTCGAGAGAAACAAAGGAAGAATTCGGCGCAGGCGCTTCACGCAGTACCTCCAGTCAAGACAAGGGATACGCATGTTATGGGCGCGCCCGCGCCGAATTCGGTTATCTCGGAGTTAACCCTGGGGCAACGAGTGGTTAATTCGCATCCGGGTCGATGATCGACGCGACGGTCTCGGTCTTGGGAAGGTTGGCCTCAGCTCCGAAGCCGCCCTTCAGGGCACCGGCCGCTCCGACGACGACGACCGCGACGGCCCCCACCGCAGCGGCCCCGATCGCGACCGGCTTGGCGATCGCCGCACCGGCGACGATGGTGGCCGTCCCCTTGGTCGCAGCCAGCACCACTCCGCCGGTCATGACGGCGCCCGTGCCGATGGCAAGGCTCTTGAGGGTTTTCTTGCCGACGTCGCTGAGGGTGTCGAAGGCGTCCCGGTAGCCTTCGGCCGCTCCGCGCAGCGCCCCCTCGCCGAAGGTGGTCGCCTCGTTGTCGTAGTGGACGATCTTGGCGGGCCGACCGTCGATGGTCACCACGGGCTCGGTCTTGCCCTTACGGAAGCTGAGGTCGAGGCGATCGCCCCAGACCACCGCCCGCTCCGTCTGGCCTTTGTCGTTCTTGTAGCTCAGGATGATCTCATCCAGGCCGTTGTTCCGGAGGGCAGCAGCCGCCTTTTCCGTCGTGAGATCCCGGCGGACCATTCCACGCCCCTGGTAGCCCAGCGACACTCCGTTGATCGTCACTCCGTTCGGCATAAGTCCCTTCCTCCATCATCGACCGTAAGGTTAAGGATGCATTATCTAAATGTTATATCGCGATTATGCATGAAACCTTGCGGATCATTTCGGAATTTGTTTCAACTTTCTGCCCCCCCGGGCGGCGGAAGACAGGAGGAGGCGCAGGCCAAAAGGCTTGTGCAACGCCATGCAAGCGGCCCAAGCAGGTCATGTCACGGGCGTGACGGGAGGGTCAGAAAGCGCTGAACGGTCGGAAGTTAGCGCCCGCGGCTGTTGCGAAAGGCAGCGAGCGTTTGCCGTGAGCCGCATGGCCTGAGGCTGAGAAGCCAAGCTCGCTGTCCTGCAGGAACGAAGTTCGCTCTAGGAAGCGGCCCCAACGGCGATGGAGACCGAGCCGACCGACTGAACCTTGTACTTGCTCGAGATCTCGGCGAAGGAGATGACCGCCATCTGCGGGAAGTTACGGTCGATGAGGCCTTTGACGTGCGGGCGGGTGACGGGGCTCGTGAGCAGGCAGGGATTGAAGCCCTTGGAGATGGCTTCCTGGTGCACCGAGGCGAGGCGCGCCAAAATCAGCTGACCGATCTGCGGGTTGATGGCCAGGCTCGGGCCGGTGGGGCCCTGCTGGATGGACTGCTGAACCGTGTTCTCGACGCCCGCGTCCAGGGTGATGACCGTGATCTGGCCCTCTTCGTCGGCGAGGCCCGCGCAGATCTGCCGACCCAGCGACTGGCGGACCAACTCGGTCAGCACGAAGACGTCCTTGGTCATCTTGCCGTAGTCGGCCAGCTTCTCGAGGATGGTGGCGAGGTCGCGGATGCTGACGCGCTCGCGGATGAGCGCCTGCAGCACGCGCTGGACCTCCGAGAGCGAGAGGATCTCGGGCACCAGGTCCTTGACCGTGACCGGAGCCTTCTCCTTGAGGCGATTCAGCATCATCTGGACTTCTTCGCGGCTCAGGATCTCATGCGCGAAGGACCGCACCACCTCTTCGAGGTGGGCGGTGAGCACGTTGGTCGGATCCTGGATCAGGTAGCCCAGCTGAGCGGCCCGCTGGGCTTCGGCGCCGGCCACCCAGACCGCGGGCTTGCCGAAGGCGGGATCGGTCGTGGGGAAGCCCACCAGCTCCTGGCTGGTATCGGTCATGGCCTGCTGGATGGCGAGCATGTAGCCGACCAGCAGTTCGCCTCCGGCCACCACGTTGCCCTTCACCAGGATCTGGTAGGCGTTGGGGCGAAGGTTGAGGTTATCCTTGAACTGGATACCCGGCATGACGAAACCCATGTCCAGGGCGATGTTCACGCGCATCGGTACCACGCGGTCCATCAGCTCGCCGCCCAGGCCCGGATCGACGAGGGGCACGAGATCGAGGCCCAGTTCGAGGGTGAGCGGGGGAACGCCGAGCATCTTCATGACGTTCTCGGGGTTCTTGAGGTCCTCGTCGGCCTCGGGGGCGTAATCGTCCATCATGTCGTCGCCGGGCATCATGTAGTCGTCGGTCGGCGGGGGGGCCATCGACTTGCGGAAGCTCATGAAGGCGACCGCTCCGAGCACCAGGCCCAACGGGATGAAGAAGTACGCGGGGAAGCCCGGGATGAAGCCCATCAGGGTGACGACCACCGCCGCGACGGCCATGGTCTTGGGCGAGCCGAAGACCTGGTTCTTGAGGTCGACGGAGAGGTTGTTATCCGAGGCCGCGCGGGTGGTGACGAAACCTGCGGCCATCGAGATGAGGATGGACGGGATGAGCCCCACCAGGCCGTCGCCGACGGTCAGCAGGGTGTACTTCTGCATGGCCTGCATGACGTCCATCTGCTTGAAGATGATACCCATCAGGATGCCGCCGATGATGTTCACGACGATCAGGACGATGCCCATGATGACGTCGCCCTTCACGAACTTGTTGGCGCCGTCCATGGCGCCGAAGAAGCCCGACTCGCGGACGAGGTTCTCGCGGCGGGCCTTGGCTTCGTTGCCGTCGATCAGGCCCGAGGCCAGGTCCGCGTCGATCGACATCTGCTTACCGGGCATGGCGTCCAGGGTGAAGCGCGCCGCCACCTCGGCGACGCGCTTGGCGCCCTCGGTGATGACGATCATGTTCACCAGGACCAGGATCAGGAAGATGATGATGCCGACGAGGAAGTTACCGCCCATGACGATGTTCGCCATGGAATCGATGATATGCCCCGCTTCGCCGTTGAGGAGGATCGAGCGGGTCGTGGCCACCGACAGGGCGATACGGTAAAGGGCCGTGATCAGCAGCATCGAGGGGAAGCTCGCAAACTCGAGCGGCTTGATCAGGTACAGGGAGACGAAGAGGATAATCAGCGAGATGACGATGTTACAGACGATCAGGAAGTCCAGGATGATCGTCGGCAGCGGCAGGAGCAGGATGCCTAGGATGACGACGACGATGCCGGCGAGCGCGAGGTCGCCCAGCAAGCCGCCTGGTTTTCCGCCGGGAAGCGCGACCATTCAGTCCGTCCCCTAGACCGGGACGCCGAGCTTCCGCCGCAGCGACTGGCTCAGCATCTTCTGGGTCATCGCGGGCAGCGAGGCCCCGGAATTCAAGCGGTTGAAGACTTCCTGCTGGATATCCGGCGAGAGGTAGTTGAGGACCTGCTCGGCATAGCCCGGATCGAGCTGCGCGAGGACGCCGGCCACGCTCTGGGGCTTCTCCATGCCCAGGAGTTCGGCGACCTGCTCGGGAGCGACCTCGTAGAGGAAGTCGAAGGCTCCGCCCATCGGCTGGGCCTGAGGCGCCATCATCGCGGGCTCCTCGTACTGCATGTTGGCGTACGGATCGCCGCCGGGAAGGCCCTGGTCGTAGCCCATCTGGCCGCCGAGGGCATCCTGGTCGAAGCCCATCTGGCCGAAGCCTGGCGGGATGCCGGCCAGGGCCGACTGGTCGAACGTGGGCAAGGCCTCGGATTCGCCACTGAGCGCCGTGAGCGCCGCCAGCGGGTCCTCCTGCTTGCGGGTGGCCCGGCGGATGAAGGCGATGAGGAGGAAGATCAGCAAGAGTCCACCGCCCGCGGCCCAGACGAGGCCCCAGGAGACCGACTTGCCCTTGGGTTTCTTGTTGGCGGCTTCCTTGTCGTCGAGCTCCTTCTTGAGGGCATCCTCGAGGGAGGTGTCGAACTTCACGCGCTCGACGGTCACCTGGTCGCGGCGAGCCTGGTCGGCGCCGGCCGCCGTCGCGATGACCAGGCGCAGGCGCTCCAGGCCCTCGGGCTTCACCGCCTCGGGAAGCAGGACGGCGATGGACATGCGCTTGATGTTTCCGGAGGCCGTGTTCACGAGCTGGCGCTCCATGCTGAGGGCCTGCTGCTCGCGAAGGTTCTTGCGGTAGGATTCCTTGTCTCCGCCGACCTCGCTGGGCAGGGCCGGGTAAGTGGGGACGTTGGACGCCACGCCGGGCACGCCGCCGTTGGTGGGGCTGCCGTTGCGCTCCTCGACGAGCGTACGGTTGACGGCCACGGGCTCGCCGTTGTTGAGCACGGGAGCCAAGAGCTGGTTCATGACCTGGCGCTTGTTGAAGTCGAGCTCGAGCTTCACGCGCACGACCGACTTGCCCGAGCCTACCAGCTTGTCCAAGAGGGAGGTGAGGCGGTTCTCGAGGTCGGCCTCCATCTGGCGGGTGACCTTCATCTGCTCGTTGAGGGCGCGCATGAGGCTGCGCTCGTCCTTGTTGCCGGCGTTGGCCTCCATGCCGCTCGAAAGCAGGTGGCCGTCCTTGTCGGTGACCGTGACGTTGTCGGTCAAGAGGCCGGGAACCGAGGAGGCGACGAGGTGTTGGATGCCCTCCACCTGCATGGGGTTCAAGGAGCGTCCGCGCTGCATGACGACCATGACGGCGGCGGTGGTGGGCTTACGCTCGGTCTGGAAGAGGGTATCCTCGGGGAGGTTGACGATGACGGCGGCGTCCTCCACCCCGTCGATCTGCTTGACGAGACGCTTCAACTCGCCCTTGAGGGCACGCAGGAAGGAGATCTTCTTGTCGAAGTCGGTCGAGATGAAGTCCTTCTTGTTGAAGATCTCGAAGCCGGGCTCGGCGTTCTTGGGGAGGCCGGCCAGCGACAGGGCGATACGCGCCTTGTCTGCGTTCTCCTTCTTGACGGCGATCGCCGTCCCGTCCTCCAGGAGCTTGCTTTCGATCTTGGCTTCCTGCAGCTTGCCCGCGGCCTCGCCCGCCGAGATGCCATCCATCTTGCGGAAGAGCACGGTCCAGGATTCCGCTTCTTTCTCCTGCTTCTTGCCGCCGCCCATCGTCATCATCAAGACGATGATCAGCACGACAACGAGGCCAACGCCGCCTCCGACGATGGCCAACAATTTCTTGTTCTGAAGGAGATTCTGAAGCGCTCCCATTTTAGATCTGCATGTTCATCAGGGTCTGATAGCCCTGGGCGACGCGCGTCGTCACCGCCGAGGTCAGGTGCACTTGGGTTTCGGCCTGGGTCACCGCCAGCATGATCTGGTGCGGGTCGATGGGCTGGCCCAAGCTGAAGTTCGTGGCGAGCTCCAGCGAATGGTGGTGCGAGTCGCTCACGCCCTGGATGGCGTCCTTGAGGACGTCGCCGAAGCCGCGGGTCTCGCCGGGGTTCATGACACTCATGGCCGAGGGATCGAGCGTGCCGGGGAACTCCGGGTTGTTCTGGAGCCCGAACTGCGCGATCTTGTCCTCGAACTCGTTGAAGGCGGCGAGCGGATCGTTGCGGCCCGGCAGGGCGTTGAGCTGATGATAGTTGACGAGCATCTAACCCTCCTAGCGGCCGATCTCGAGGGACTTCTGGTGCATGTTCTTCGCCGCGTTGGCGATGGTGACGTTGGAGTCGTACGCCCGCTGGACGGAAATCATGTCGACCATCTCGGTGACCACGTTGACGTTGGGCATCCGCACGAAACCGTTGGCGTCCGCATCGGGATGGCCAGGCTTGTAGACCAAGGGGCCGGGAGAGCCGTCCTTGTGCGTGCCGACGACCTGCACGCCCTTGAGCTGGCCGGTCGCCTCGTCGAGAAGGGTCTGGAAAACCGGCATCTGGCGCTGGTAAGGGCCGCCTTCCGGCGTCCGAGTGGCGGCGGAGTTCGCCATGTTGTTCGAGATCGCCTCCAACCAGAAGCGGTTGGCCGTCAAAGCGGAGGCGGAAACATCGAAGACGTTATAGATGCCCATGACCCCTCCTCATCACAAAGAACCTTACTAGTCCCCTATACCCGGGAAGGGGCTTGGTAGCACGGTTTGGGCATTAAGTCCCGCTTAAGCCTGCGACCGCCACCTACAAGGGGGCTCGTTACATAATACCGAGGGCGATCGCCCCAAGCCGTGGCATCGGTCACGCCTCAACCACTTAACAATCCAACACGATCCCCCCAAATACTCATTAAGTTAAGTCACCTCCCCCGTCGCTCTCCCAGGATCACTCTCTCGTTTCAATCCAATGCCCTCACAAAAATTCAAACAACAAGTCCAATATTTTGGACTGTATTTATCCTGACATCCTACAAACAGGTGGGTTGATGCTTGATTTTTCCTAATACCCCAGCCAACACACGATTTTGGCTGCCCAAAATTATCGACAGCAACTCCGTATAAAAAGTAACGCTTGATTGGCCATATATCAAACGAGTTTATTGCTAGAATCGCAACACCCACATTCGTAGGAGAGCTAGGAGACGGGCGTCCAAGCCGTTCTCGGAGGTGAATCAATGATCCCAGCCCTCAAAACGACTCATTGCAGAGCCATTCTCTCGTGCTGTTGGCGCTGGCAATCACCGCTCAACCAGCATTCGCCCATCCAAGAGGCCGCATCTCGATAGGTGGCTTTCCGTCATTTACGGGCTCTCTCGATGCAGAGGCGAACCTGCTCAGGAGGCCCTTCGGATCCGGCCTCAACGCAACGGTCATCAAAGGAGGAACATATTGAGAATTGCCATCATCCTATCAATAATAATCATTGGATTAGCATCAATAAACAACAGCGCACTAGCGGCACATGCTTATTACTCACAATTCTACAACTGGGCAACAGATATCGTTGGAAGCTATGTCGACTATGTAGTCCCAAATAACTCAGCAAATATGCCGGTTAGTGGAAATCAGACATGGACATACCTATATCACCCAACAAACGGATCATACGGATATATTAGATTTCTTAATCTAGAAAAAAAAAGTAATCAGTAGCCATTATAGCACATACACGAGCGATATTTGGGTTTTTTACAGAGGAACTGACGGACTTGAGAAAACTCTACCCCTAACAAAAAATATTGATTCATATCAGGGTCAAAAAATTGGAATGTTGCTTGAGCGCGTCGCGGTAAATGGAGGCAACTCGACGTGGGCGGCAAGGTACAATACTCCACATGGAGCATCTTTGCCTCAGTATTTCGAAATTTCAGGAACTTACCTTTTGTATTCGGAACCTACTGTCTGGGATGCTCACACTATTGGCGGCCCCCACAAAGTAAATACTGTATCATGGTCAAACTTTATCTACCAAAAAGCTGGACTTGGCTGGTACTACAACTATGATGCAAACCCTCTTACTACGATTGCATTTGGATATAAAGGATATACCTCTGGCCACATTAACGGTGGAAACACTGCTCAAACATGGATTGATTGGTAGAAAACCATGAAGATGTATGTATTTATTATTACCTCGACACTCGTTATCGGTGGTTGCTACCGAATACCTACTCCCGAACATGCAACAAAGATCAACTCATCCACTTTAAAAAAAGCCCCGCATCCCATTTCGGGAAAAATACTGGAAGCCAATACTTATAACATACAGCAATTGAATCTTTCCGAAGACCAAGCAAAACAAATCGCCCGAGACTTTCTCGCTGATAAAAGCCCCATACCTGGAAAGGCTGCTCGGCTAGTCAAAATGGAAGAGATAGCCCAAAAATACAAAATCAGCTATCCTCTTGGGACCAAAGGGGATGACGATGTGTATGTCGTGACGTTTGATGGTTACCATGGAATCATGCGAGAGCAGCATCGAAGCAGTAGTATGATTCGACCCTACAAGCACATGGACGTTGTCGTGAGAAAGACGGATGGACAAGTCATATTTGCTGTCGCGTATTAAGAGGTGGAATTTGAGAGTGAGAGGTTTGGCCGCGATGCTCATGGCTCTTAGCCTTACTGCATGCACGCTGCCTTGGAGCGGCCAGCCAATGGTTATCCCGGCTTCCGTCGCTGAGGAAATGGCCGAGGAGTGGGCGGGCGGAGTGGCCCTGCCTGAAAAGACTGAATTAAGGACGGTCGCTTCGATCGGCGCGAACTACAACCACCTCCAGATTGGCGACCAAGCGCTCGTGTACATGGTCATGCTGGTCCCAGCGCCGGAAAAGCCCTTCAAGCTACACAATAGCGGCCCCGAACCACGGACGGGACAAGTGATCGTACTGGGAAAAGATGGACAGATACTTGGGAGCACCTTGTTCCCCTAAGCTGTTCGCTGCTCAGCCCGCGTTTCTTCGTTCGGCAAACCAGCATTAAATGCTCGATCGTAATAGTCCCGACGGCGCAACGGCCGTCGGGACTATTGGAAGAAGTCGTCGTAGCTCCCTTACTTCTGGTCGATGACGAACTTGAGGGTTCGGTACTCGGAGGCCAGGACGGTGGTCACCGTGTTGAAGCGCTGGACGGTCTTAACTACGTCCGCCATCTCGGACTCGATGGAGGTGCCGTTGCCGTCGCGGCGGAAGGCTTTGTTCTCCACCGTATTCACGGACGGCGACCACATCTGGAGCAGGGCGTCGGCATCGGCCGAAGACTGGCCGAAGAAGCCCTCCATCGGGTTCTGGAAGGGGTCACTCCCCGCCTCGGTCTTGGCGGTTTCCAGGATGCCCTTGAGGGAGTCCTCGAAGTTGACCACCTGGCGCTGGTAATTCGGGGTGTTGATGTTGGCGACGTTGTTCGACTGCGCGGTGAAACGCGTGCTCAGCCCGTCAAGGGCGCGCGACATCGCCTTGAGTTCCATTTCGAACATGGTGACACCCCCTTCCTAGACTTCGCTCTGGATTCCCGCTTCCGCGGGAATGACGGCGCTTGCGGCTACCAACTAATAAAGTCGTCGATGCTCTTCTTCTTGCCCAGCTTCTGCTTGAGCTGCTCCAGGGCCCGCCGGTGAATGCGGCTGACCCAGGACTCCGAGAGGCCCAGCTTCTGGCCGATCTCGTTGAAGGACATGTTGTGGAAGTAGTAGTAGCGAAGCGTCGTGCGCTCCTGGACCGGCAGCTGCTCGATGGTGAGGCGAAGCGTCTGCTGCAGGTCTTCCAGCTCCATCTCGTTCTGGATGGTGTCGCTCGAACCGAGCTGGTTCATGAGCGAGAAGGACTCGTCACCGTCCGAGCCGGACGGGGCATCCAAGCTAAGGATGTACGAGTAGGCGAGCTGGGTGAGCGAGCTCTGCATCGCCTCTTCGGAGTTCTCGTCCTCGACCTGCTGGCGCTGGTTCTTGGGGATGGTGGGCAGCTTGGGTAGATTGTCGAGGATCGCGCCCTTGATGTAGTAGGTGGCGAAGGTCTCGAACTTGACGCCGCGCTCGGGGTCGAAGCGATCGGCGGCGGCCATCAGGCCCATGACGCCATCGGAAACCAAGTCCTCGACGTCGTAGTGGCGCGGCAGCTTGGTGGAGATCCGACGGGCGATCGCCCGAACCATCGGCAAGTACTGCTTGATGGCGGCATCATCCATCCGTTTAGCTGACGTGACCGGCTTCTTCACCTTGCGCTCCTACTCCTGCTGGGCCTTAGACTGAGATTGTACGAGCTGCTGCACCAACTGGTCCACCAGTTGATTGCCGGAGCCCGAATTTGCGAAGCTCTTACCGACCGCTTGATCGAAGAAGCTCATGAACATTTCGGAGTTCTCTCCCGAGAACAACCCGCCCTCCTCGTTGGACTCCGGCCGCATCTGGCTGAAGACCTGAGCGAAGAGGTAACCTGCGAACTCCTCGGCCGCTTGCCGAGTTTCCTCAAGGCTCAATTCGCCCTGGGCCTTGGGCTTGGACGGATTCGAGGCGGAGAGGGGACTCACCGGGAAGCCGCTCATATAAGGATTGATACGGTCCACGCCTCACTCCTTGATTCAAGCGCCGCTAGATGATCTCGAGCTGGGCGTTGAGGGCCCCGGCCGCCTTGATGTTCTGCACGATCGAGATCAACTCCCGCGGCGTGGTCCCCAGCGCATTCAGCGCCCGAACCAGCTGTCCCAGGGTCGTCCCGGCGTCCATGACCACGCTCTTGGCCTTCTGCTCCTCGGCCGAAACCGTCGAGTTGGTCACGACCGTCGTCGCGCCCGCCGAGAGGGCGTTCGGCTGCGAAACGGTCGTCTGGGTGTCCACCTTGAGCAGCAAACCGCCATGGGTGATCGCCACCGGACCGATCCGAACGTTCGACCCCAAGATTACTGTACCCGTTCGCTCCTCGATCACAACCTTGGCCACCAGATCGGGGAGCACGGTGACCTGCTCCAGACGAGCGACCAGGTTCACGAGGTTGTCGCGGTACTGGCTGGTGACGTAGACCCGAATGGTCGCCGCATCGATAGCCGTCGCCGTGCCCAGGTAGGATTTCTGAATGGCCGCGGCGACCCGCGAGGCGGTCACGAAGTCGGGCTCGTTGAGGTTGAGGTGCAGGAAGCCGTTGGCGTCGATCATCGTGACGGGAACGTCGCGCTGCACGATGCCCCCGTTGGGGATCCGGGCGACCAGGCTCTGGTTCTTGCTCACCGAAGAGCCGTTGGCCGAGACCTCGAAGCCTCCCGTGGAGAGCGCGCCCTCGGCCACCGCGTAGGTCTTGCCGTCGGGGCCCATCAAGGGAGTCTGGACCAGCACGCCGTTGTTGAGGCTCTTGGCGTCGCCGATGGAGGCCACGGTGACGTCGATCTTCTGGCCGGGCTTGAGGAAGGGAGGAAGCTTGGCCGTCACGGTCACGACCGCGACGTTCTTGGCCCGGATGCGCTCCTCGGCCACGTAGACGCCCGTGTTGATGACCAGGTTGCGCAGGACCCGCTCGGTAAAGCCGGTCTGCTGGGTGTCACCCGAGCCGTTGAGACCCACGACGAGGCCCAGACCGGTCAGCTGGTTGTCGATCGCTCCCTGAACGAAGGCGATATCCTTGAGCCTCACCGGCTGATCGGATTTGAAGACCTCGGCTCCCGCCGGGCTCATGAGAGCCAGCGGCATCACGAGGGCCAAGAGCAAGGCCATGGATTGGGTCAGCCAGCGGCGCATCTCAGACTCCTAGAAAAGCCAGTTGAAAAGGCGGGACAACAAACCCGGCGAGGTCTTGGCGTGAACCGGACCGGCACCCTTGTAATCGAGCTTGAGGTCGGCGATCCGGGTGGAGGCCACGCGGTTGCCCCGGTCGATGTCGAATGGGCGAATGGTGCCCGCGATCGTGACGGTGCTGACCTCGTCGTTCACCCTCAGATCCTTCTTACCCTCGATCCGCAAGGATCCATCGGCCAGGACCTCCTGGATGACCGCGGCGATCTCCAGGGTGATGGTCCCTCCCCGGCGCGTCAGGCCGTCGCCGTTGAACTCGGTCTTGCCGCCGACGCTGACCTCGCCCGCCGCTCCCTGGGGAATGATCGAGCCCAGGTTCCAGTTGGCGTTGTTCTTGGATTCCTTTTGGGCCCGGGTGGTGGCCGTCGTGGAGGCCTGGAGGTTCTCGGTGACGAGCACGGTGATCAGGGCGCCCGGTCCGAACTGGCTGCGGCGATCGCCCAGGCGATCGCTCAAGAGGCCCGGATCATCCGCCCGGTAAAGCGAGTCCGCCGACGCCGGAGCGATGCCTAGAAACGGAGCAGCACCGAGAAACGGCGCGATCCCCTGGATCGGGCTCGCCGTCATCATGGTGGCGAGCAAGCCCGCGAACGCCCACTTCCCCATGAGTTGCAATCTCATCGTTCCTCCTCCAGGTGGATCTCGACCCGATTCTCGCCAACCACCCGCGCCACGAAGTCTTTCCGCGTGTCCAGGTTCACCACCCGAATCAACTGCCCCATGGCCCCGTCCGAAACGGCCTGGCCACTGGCGATGATGGTGAGCCCCCCGCTGACGACCTTCACGGCCACCATGCTACCGCTCCGAACCACGGGCGGCAAGTCGAAGGCTCCCTCTACCAAGACCGAGCCCTTCGAGACGTGGCGTTTGGCGACAGCTCCCTTCAGGATCTCAGGCCCTCCCAGGATGGGGGTTCCTTGGACGGTGTGCAAGGCTCGCTTCTCAAGCTGCACGTCATCCGCTATGAGCGCCTGTCCCCGGGCCACCGGATTGAGCGCCACCATGACCTCACGCAAAACCATCACGTCCAGGCGCGGAAAGATGGTCTTGAAGCGCTTCCCGTCCTTGAAAAGCTGGAGCGGGACGGCGGACTTCCCCCCCAGCCGGGTATTGGGCTCGAGAAAGAAGCTCACCTCCGCGTTATCCAAGTCTCCTCCGGCGAGCGTGGCCAGGCGCGGCCCCTCCCACGTTACCTTGATATCCGATCGCTTGGCTTGATAGCGCAAGGCGGCTTGCTCCGTGATGAACTCGACCACGTCGCGCTCCCGAAGGGGAGCGGCGTGAACCGGCGTGAGCGCGATCGCCCACGCGGCGAGAAACAGAAAGAGCGTTGCCGCCTTTTGCATGGCCTCCTACCGATTAACTACCGCGAATTACCGCTGGAGGTTGTTCGCGGTCTCCATCATCTTGTCCGACACGTTGATGGCCTTGGACGAGGTGTCGTAGGCCTTCTGGGTGGCGATCATCATGACCATCTCGCGCACCAGCTCCACGTTCGAGGTTTCGAGCGCTCCCTGGCGAACCCGGCCCATGCCTTCGATGTCCGCCTGGCCGATGATCGGCTCGCCCGACGCGGCGGTCTGGATCACGAGGTTGTTACCGATGGCCTGCAGGCCCGCCGGGTTGGCGAAGCGCGCCAGGTTGATCTGCCCGATGATCGCCTGTTCCGGCTGCCCCGGCAACTGCGCGGCCACCTGACCGTTCGTCCCGATGTAGATGTTGGTCGTGCCCGCCGGGAACTGGATCTGAGGCTCGAGCTGCATGCCGGTCGAGGTGATCAGGTTGCCCTCGGCATCCAGCTTGAACGAGCCGTCCCGGGTATAGGCCACCGTTCCGTCGGCGCGCCGCACCTGGAAGAAGCCTTCGCCGTCGATGGCCAGGTCCAGGGCGTTCTCGGTGATCTGGAGGTTACCCTGCTCGTAGAGCTTGGTGATGGCCACCGGGCGTACGCCCAGACCCACCTGCACGCCAGCCGTGTCCGCGCCGGGCTGGTTGATGGTCTGGTACAGGAGATCCTGGAAGTCGACGTTCGAGCGCTTGTAGGCGGTCGTGTTGACGTTCGACAAGTTGTTGGCGATCGTGTCGATGCGCATCTGCTGGGCCTGCATGCCGGTAGCGGCGGTCCAAATCGCGTGGATCATTCGGCGTATCCTCCTCGTGAAGGGCCTACTGGATGCGGCCGAGGTCGTTGGCGGCCTTCTGAAGCATCTGGTCATGCGCCATGATGACCTTCTGCGAGAAGCCGAACGACCGGTTCGCATGCAGGAGCGAAACCATTTCCGTGACGACGTTGACGTTGGAGTGTTCGAGGAACCCCTGCTTGACCCCGCCGTCCACCAGCTGAAGCTGAGCGGGAGCGACCGGGAACCGGAGCATGTCCGCCTCGGACGGGTTCACCACCACCAGCCGACCCAGGAAGTCCTCCCCCTGGGTCAGGTTGCCCTCGGAAGAAACCTTGAACGCCGCAAGGTCCCCGGGGAGCACGACCGGCGCGAGCTGGTTGCCCGGCGGGCGCACCGCGAGCACCAGCTCGCCGGACTTGGTGATCAGGCGGCGCCGCTCGTCGATCGAGAAGTCGCCGTCACGGGTCATGAGCTGCGTGCCGTCCTGCCGCTGCACCACGAAGTAGCCCTGATTGGCCAAGGCGAAGGTCAGCGGGCTGCCGGTGGCGATGAGGTTGCCCGGCGTATCGTAGCGGAAGGTGCCTTCCGAACGGATGCCCTGGCCGATTACCCCTTGCATGCCGGGCGCTGCGCCGGTCATCTCGACCAAGACGTCTCCGAAGCTCGCTCCCAGCAGCTCCTTGCGCTTGTAGCCGTTGGTCTCGACGTTGGCGAGGTTATGGGAGATGGTGTTGACGGCCTCGAGCTGGTACATCATCCCGGTGGCCGCGGTGTAGACTCCCCGAAGCATGCTACCTCCTCCCTCTTCCGTTCTGTGCACGCTCATCCATCGCGTAGATGTAGCCGAGCATTTCTTCAATCGCCGGCAGCATTTCCCGGGGGATGGCCGCCTGAACCGTCAGTCCCTTCATCACTTCCGCCACCGCCTGAGCCGCGGCCGGCGTGAGGGCCTGGGGCTGTCGCCGAGCCGGCAAGCGAATGGGCTGTTTCTCTTCGCTCATCACAGCACTCCGATCGCCCGACCCAGCTTGCGCAAATCCCGACGCTTGGGCAACAAGACGCTCACGGCCTTGGCCTGACCCACCTCCTGGCAGAGGATGGTGGCCACGTTGTAAGGCGTCCGAGACACCAGCTTGTGGCGCAGATCCGGCAGCCCCCGCTCGAGGAGCTGCTTGACGCCCGCATCCGGAACGTCCAGCCGGACGCTGAGGTGGCCCCGGATGACCGTGAAGTCGAGGTGCATGCGCCCGAGGTTACGGGTGTCCACCGCGAGCGCCACCTGCGCGTAACCGGCCGCTTGCGCCGCCGGATCCTGATCTGCCTGGACGAGCAGCTCGCCGGGCATCGGCTGCTGATCTCGCCACTGGAAGAAGGGGACGTAAACCGTGTTCTGGGGCTGCTTGACGAGAAGTTGCTGGGCCGTGATGAAGTCCTTGATTTGATTCATGCCCTGAGCGACGTCCGGCGGAAGGCGCGAAAGGTCGCCTGAAGCCAATTTACCCATTCGAGCGAAGATTTGCTCAAACTGGGCCATCTCGCTTCCCAGGGCAGTGGGCCCGCTGCCCAGCTTCCAGAACTGGGTCATGAGGGTTTGAAGCTCGGCGGCCTGGGGCAACTGGCCGTGGTTGCGCATCATCATCGTGAGGCGGGCGAAGAGATGGCTCATGGGACCGCCCGACAAGAGCTGGGTCATGGCGGCCATGTTCTCGGTGCTGGCGGGGTTGCCGGTGGCGAAGAGGGCCATGAGGGCCTCCAGGTCCACGAGCGAGGTGGCTCCCATGGTCTGCCAGAGGTGCCGAATCTGGGCGAGGCCGTCACCACCCAGGGGAAGGCCGTAGCGCAGCATCTGCTGGGCGATGCGCAGGTTCATGGCGTTGGGGGGAACGCCTTGCTGGGCGAGACGGGCGGAGATGGAGGAGTCGTTATGATAGCCGAAGTAGCTGGGGCCCTGGGGACGCTGAGAGGCGCTCTGCTCGAGGGACGGAGCTGTGGGGCCCACAATCCGAGGGGCCTGGGGCGCACCGCCTCCAGGCCGGATTTCGGGCGAGCCCAGCTGATTTCGAATGTTGATGTCCGCCATCACTGCCCCCTCCGCCCGTGCCGGGCGGGGTCAAGCTCCCCCGTGGTTGAAGTATACCCATGGTCCACAAGCGCCCAAACCTCCGGACTCCAGGCCCATCCTAGCCAAAAGAGCCCTGAGTTTGCTGTGATCGGGGAACCTCACGCAAGATTCACGGCTTTTTTTGAAGGTGACCGTTTAGGGGCTTGTCCTCCAGGGAATTGATAGGTAGCCCCAAGCGGGAACTATTGCACCTGCAATTTAGGAGGATGGAATGCAAATCAAGAAGAAGGGTCAGGAAGGCTTCACCCTGATCGAGCTGCTGGTAGTCGTCGTCATTATCGGAATCCTGTCCTCGGTGGCGGTTCCCAACTTCATGGGCGCGCAGGACAAGGCCAAGAACTCGGGCGTTCAGTCGAACGGCCACAACGTCCAGATGGCTATCGAGCAGTACGCCGTCGATTATGCCGGCATCTACCCCGACACCCTCGCCGCGGTGGTCGGCGCGACCTCGAGCTACTTGGTCGCCTACCCGAAGACCCCCTGGAACACCCAGCAGGCAGCTGCCCAGGTCATCGAGGCCGCGGCAGGGGAGCTCAATGCGGTCGTCGGCGCGGGCACCATGGCGGCTCCCACCACCAACAACCAATACGGTGCGATCGGCTTCACCGACAGCGGCACCGCCAACGAGAAGTACGACCTCACGGGCGTGGGCAAGAAGGGCGGCAACGCCATCGTCACCTTCAAGGTCAAGAACTACTAATCGCCGTCCAGCACGGTCATCATCGCCGGGGGAGGACCTCCCCCGGCTTTGTTTTGCAAAGCCGCTCCGGGGGTTCTC